>OBVH01000499.1_pt1 | contig 19524 bp, 25 predicted proteins | sample 1495001 | NCBI WGS metagenome assembly OBVH01 (sample SAMEA2579959, study PRJEB22360) | human gut metagenome
CAGTTCTCAATCCCCGCAATGGCAAAAAATGCAGTCGAGATCAGAATCACGCCTACATGCCCCCAACAGTAAAAAGAATGCAGAAGACTCATCGCAGCAGCCTTTCGCTCTGTCGGACAAGATTCTACAATCGGACTGATCAGCACCTCGATCAATCCGCCTCCAATTGCATAACAAAATACTGCCAGAAGCAGTCCTGCATACGCATCCGGAAAAACGGACGGAAACACTGCCAGTCCCACCAGGCCAACTGCTCCGAAAATATGTGCTGCCACCACACTGTTGCGGTATCCGATCTTGTCCACATATTTTGCGGCCAGCAGATCCACGATCAACTGCACCCCAAAATTAAAGGATACCAAAAGTGCGATCTTATCCAGCGAAATCTCATATGTACTCTGAAATGTCAGAAACAGAAGCGGTGCAAAATTGTTCACGATTGCCTGGGTAATATAGCCAAGGTAACAGGCATTCAATGTATGATTATAGTTTTTTCTGATGTTCATGTCCCTCATCCTTCATTTTTTCATATCAAAAGAGAGTATACCATACATATTTCGTATCGTATACTCTCTTTTTTGTACATTTTTCTATATTTCTCTTCTATCTTGCTCTTTTGAAGCTGATCGTTTTTACACTGCTGCACAGGCAGTTTCCAGGATATCTTCCAGTGCGTTTTTGCTGCTTGTATGGCAGCGGATGATCTCTGCATTGCAGCGGCCTGCTTCTTCCACTGCACACCGCACCATTTTGTGCGAAACAGTGTTTGTGAATAAAACGACCAGATCCGGAGTTCCTATCTTTTTGGACAGATTTCCTGACATCTGTGTGAACACTTTTGCTTTACACTGATATTTCTGACATACTTTTTTATACTGACAGACCATTCGGTCATGTCCTCCGATAATAACAATACTCATACGCACCTCCTGAATTTTCCTGTGTGTTCCCGTTTGTTAGTTGTAACTAACTTTAGTTTTATTCTATAGGAACTATTTCAAAAAATCAAGAGGGTTATTATCGATTTTTTCTCAATAACTAGTTTTCATCCAGTAAGTTTTTCATATTGGTCAGGCTGATCGTCAGCGTAGACATATTATGAAGCAGTGCAGACGTCGTAGGCTGCAGGATTCCTGTGACTCCAAGCAGTATCAAAGTAGCATTGATCCCGACAATGCTTCTGTAATTTTTCTGGATACGCCGCATCAGCGCCTCGCTTAATCTTCTCAACATTACGATTTCCCACAAGTTTTCTGCCGAGATTGTGATATCCGCAATTTCCTGTGCGATCTGCGCACCGTCACGAATTGCAATTCCCACATTTGCTGCCGACAATGCCGGAGAATCGTTGATCCCGTCGCCGATCATAATCACCGTACGGCCGGATGCGCGCTCCTGTTCCACAAATTTTGCCTTATCCTCAGGCAGCACTTCTGAATAATATGCATCCACACCAACTCTTCTCGCCACAGAAGCAGCTGTTTTTTCACTGTCTCCTGTCATCATCACGACTTTCTCAAGCCCTGTTGCCTTCAAAGCACGCACTACATCTGCCGCTTCTTTGCGCAGCGGATCTTCAATACATACAACTGCAGCAAGCTCATGCTCAATGGCAAGATAGAGCAGAGAACATTCTTCCGGAAGTGTTTCAAACTGTCGGATCCACGGTTCTCTGACCGAGCATTTTTCATCTTCGAATACAAAATGATGACTTCCGATCACCACGCGTTTTCCTTCGATCGTGGAGGAAATTCCATGTGCAACAATATAATTGACCTTGCTGTGCATCTCTTCATGCTCCAGCCCTCTTTTTCTGGCGGCTTCCACAACAGCCTTTGCCATGGAATGTGGAAAATGTTCCTCCAGACAGGCCGCCATTCTCAGCAGCTCATCCTCACTCTGCTCACAGAAAGAAACCACCTTTCGTACCGTCGGTCGCGCCTCTGTGAGTGTCCCCGTCTTATCGAACACGATCGTTGTGGCATTTGCAGCAGCTTCCATATATTTTCCGCCTTTTACGGTAATATTATGTGCGCCCGCCTCCCGGATCGCAGACAGTACCGAAATTGGAATCGCCAGCTTGAGTGCACACGAAAAATCTACCATCAGTACTGCCAGTGCCTTGGTCACATTTCTTGTCAGCAGCCAGTGTATACGGAACCAGTTGATCTGCCAGATGTTCTGCATGACTTTCCAGATTTGATTTCAATTTTTCAGACTCTTCGATCATGGTCACGATTTTTTCAAAACGGGTTGCTTTGCTCACCGCTTTCACGCAGATGATCAGTTCTCCTTCTTCTACAACAGTTCCTGCATATACATAGCTTTCCGCTGTCTTTTTCACCGGAACTGCTTCTCCTGTCATAGAGGCCTGATTGACCATTGCCTCACCACGGGATACGACTCCATCAAATGGAATCACATTTCCCATGCGGACTACTACAAGATCTTCCGGTTCAATCTGTTTTGCGGGAACAAGAATCTCCTGTTCCTCTCTTAAAAGCCAGACTTTCCCCACATTCAGGGACATGTCGCGTGCCAGATCTCCGACAGATTTTTTATGTGTCCATTCCTCCAGCAATTCTCCGATGCCGAGCAGGAACATGATCGAACTTGCGGTATTCATATCTCTGCGCAGGATGGAAACACCGATTGCAGTTGCATCCAGAGCCGCCACTTCCAGTCTGCCTTTTTTCAGACTCGCGATCCCCTGCTGCAGATATTTCAGAGAACGGACACCTGTCCAGACCGCCCGTACCGGTGCCGGTATCAGAAGCTTCCCACCAAAACGCATCACGACTTTCATGAGCAGTTTTTCCTGATATTCTGCGTTCATCTGCCTTCCGGAATGCTCAGTCAGCCCCTCCGGCACTGTCACCCGATCATACCCAAACTTCTGCAGTGCCTTGATGATTTCCCGCCGGTCCTTTTCATAATAGATCACCGCATCCTGTGTTCTTTCATATACTTTTGCTTTTGTCACATTTTCCAGGTTTACGAGATAATACAGCAGAATATCCGCCTCTTCAAACGTCATTTTCGGCTGCACCATATGCACCCGTATTCTTCCCGGTATTTCATGCTTAATTATAAACTTCAATCAAATCCCTCTTTTTATCTTATGCCTCTTCTGCAAAATCTGTGTTGTCTGCCACTGTCTCTTCTGTTACTTCTTCTGCTTCCTGCTCCAGAGCTGCTTCTTTTGCTGCCCTCTCTTCATTGATCTGTTTTGCTTCCGCCAGAATATCTTCTGCATTTTCCTGTACAGTGGATGCTGTCTTCATAACAGAATCTTTTGCACGAAGCACTGCAGCTGTACAATTTGTATACACTTTTTTTGCATCTTTGCTTGACAACAGCTTCACTCCTGCTGTTCCGAATAAAACACCACCTGCAAAAATCCCTAATTTTTTCATTTTAAATACATCTAACATCTTTTCTTCCTCCTGTAAACTGATTCTCTTTTTCTATCTTACTTATGTTTGTAACCGGTATAAAATACCATTACTGCGCAGCATACTGTTGCCCACGCCCAAAATCGGTGTTGTTTCATCTGTTTCCCTTCTTTCTACAATCCATCGATCACTTGTACTTTCTGGTTACATTACGCTCATTCTAGAACCTTGATTTTCATTCGTCAATCAAAAATCCGATTATCGATAAATTTTATCAATTTTTCTATCAAAAAAGTGTGGTACCACAGTGCATTTTTTCAAGATGTTACACTCTGCTGATACCACACTTTTCATTCTGCTCTTATTTACTCGGATTTCTTTGTCTGTTCCACTTCACTATGACATCCGCTGCAGCTTCCGCCGCATCCGGAGCACCCTGCACATCCGCCTTTTTTCCGATCACGAATCGTCGCACGGATTGAAAACGAAACAATTACAATTAAAATGATCAAAATAATACATGTTGCTGCATTCACGATTATCACCTTCTAAATTTCTTTTTTATATATTGTATCAGACTCGAGATTCCAATGCCAACTAAATAAAGAAGTATTACAAACAATACCGCGTATCCCATAGATACTACCGATTTTATTCCGCCCATTTTTTCTCCTTTAGGCTTCTGCCACAGAACGTTTTACACTCACTGCTTTTCCTTTATATGGATCTTTTCTGAATAACAGATATAAGACAACTGCCAGCAGCAGGATTGCAACTACTGTAGATGCTCCAAATGTAAGCGCACCTGTCGCAACACCACTGATCTGATATACCATAAATGTTACTACGTATGCAAATACATTCTGGAACAGGATTGCAAACCAGAACCATTTTCTGTCATTGAGTTCCTTTGCCATGGTAGCGATCGCTGCCAGACACGGTGAATCCAAAAGGTTAAAGAGTAGGAAACTGAATCCGGCTGCCGCTGACGGGAACCATGTTGCGACACCGTGTGCTACAACTGCCGGGTCTTCTGTATCTCCGGCTACATTTGCCAGAACTCCCATTGTCGTTACGATTGCTTCTTTTGCTGAGAATCCGGAAAGAGAAGCTGCCACCGGCTGCCATCTTCCAAATCCAAGCGGTGTAAAGATCACTGCGATCACACTTCCGATGGATGCCAGAATACTGTCTGCAGAATCCTCTACTGCCCCAAAGCTTCCATCTATAAATCCATATCCTCCAAGGAACCACATTACGATACAAGCTAGCAGCAGGATCGTTCCGGCTTTTCTGATAAATCCTTTGAGTCTTTCCCATGTATGGAGCAGTACTGTCTTCGCCTGTGGAAGGTGGTATGCCGGAAGCTCCATTACAAACGGTGCCGCATCTCCGTGGAACGGTTTTGTCTTTTTCAGAATAATTGCGGAAACCAGCACTGCCGCAACACCAATCACGTACATGATAAATGTCAGGGATCCTGCCGGAAATCCTGTCGCCTCTGAACCGATCACACCAGCCATCAAAGCGATAACCGGAAGCTTTGCACCACAAGGTACAAATGTAGATGTCATGATCGTCAGTCGTCTGTCATTGTCATTCTCAATCGTCTTGGATGCCATAATTCCAGGAATTCCACATCCGGATGAAATCAAAAGTGGAATAAAACTCTTTCCTGAAAGTCCAAATTTACGGAAAATACGGTCCATGACAAAGGCAACTCTGACCATATATCCACAGTCTTCCAGAATAGAGAGCAATACAAACAAAATCGCCATCTGCGGAAGGAATCCAAGTACTGCACCCAGTCCACCGATAATTCCGTTTACGATCAGATCTTCCAGAAATGCTGCTGTACCGATCGCCTGCAGTCCGGATGCCGCCGCATCCTGAATCGCTACTACCAGTACATCATTGGTCCAGTCCGTCACATAAGTTCCAATGGTCATTACTGCAATCGCATATACAACATACATCACGCCAAGAAAGATTGGAAGTCCCAGTATCCTGTTTGTCACAATCTGGTCGATTTTATCTGAAGTCGAGAGTTTTTCTTTTGGCTTCTTTACACATTTTTCTACTACATATGTGATTGCCTCATAACGCTCATTTGTAATAATAGATTCTGTGTCATCATCCAGCCTTTCTTCCAGTTTGGCAGCGATTTTTTCTACTTGATTCTGTACAGATGCAGTCAGTTTTAACTGCTCCAGTACTTTCGCATCGCGCTCCAGCAGCTTGATCGCATACCATCTTTTCTGTTCTTCTAAAACGGATGACGGCAACTGTCCTTCCATCTCGGAAACAGCCGCTTCGGTATCCTTTGAAAACTTTATTTCTCCTGAAACAATGCTTTCTTTTTTCGCTGCTGTGACAGCCTCTTTCACTACTTCGCGAATTCCGGTTCCCTTTAAGGCTGAAGTTTTGACTACTTTACATCCCAGTTCTTTTTCCAACGCTTTTGTATCGATGCTGATTTTATTCTTTTCCAGCAGATCCGCCATATTCAGCGCAATTACAACCGGAATTCCAAGCTCTAAAAGCTGTGTTGTCAGATACAGATTTCGTTCAATGTTTGTGGCATCCACCAGATTGATGATCACTTCCGGCTTTTCTTTTAATAAATAGTCACGGCTTACCACTTCCTCCAGTGTATATGGAGACAAAGAGTAAATTCCCGGAAGGTCTGTTACAATTACATCCTTATTTTCCTTACATTTTCCTTCTTTCTTTTCCACCGTAACTCCCGGCCAGTTTCCAACATACTGATTGGCACCTGTCAGAGCATTGAACATCGTCGTTTTTCCGCAGTTTGGATTTCCTGCCAAAGCAATTTTAATCGCCATCACTCTCTCCCTTTCCTTTCTTTACTCCATCTCAATACAGTCCGCATCGTCTTTTCGCAAAGACAATTCATATCCGCGGATCGTGATCTCGACCGGATCACCAAGTGGAGCCACCTTGCGTACATAAACCTGGCTGCCTTTTGTAATTCCCATATCCATGATACGGCGTTTTAAGGCCCCCTCGCCATGAAGTCGTTTCACTTTTGCAGTCTCACCCACGGCAATATTTCGCAATGTCTTCATTTTCCCTCTTCCTCCTTTAGACCATGATCTTGTTTGCCATCTCTTTGCTGATCGCGACTCTGGAATCTTTGATGCTTACGATCAGATTTCCATTTAACTGAGAAATCACCCGCACTTCTCCTCCGGCTACAAATCCAAGAGTTTCCAGGTGACGTTTCACTTCACTGTTTCCTCCGACTTTCTTAATATAATTGATTTCGTTTGCTGCTGCCATCGTCAAAGGCATCATAATCTCTCCTTTCCAATCACTACTAACTTTTATATTTTAAAACTATTATACGTTAGGCGTTTCTAACAATATTCAGTTTACTCTTATCCCTTTCATTTGTCAATCTCTTTTTTATGTTTTCTCTCAGATCATGCCCTTCATGCACTGTTCCGGATTAAAAGAAATAGATACCACTTTCCGGTCATGAAGATATCCGCATGCCTGCAGCCCCTCTTCTACGATAGCTTTCCATTTCTGGGGAGAAATCCGGCACACGCTTTCATCATCCAACACAACAACGCAGGCATCTTCTTTCGGACAAGCTCCGGGACATTCTACTTTATACATGTTTCTTCTGCTGATCGCTCCGATTTCTTCCAGCATATTTATTATTCTGTATACCGTGGCAATCCCAATCTTCTCATCCATTCTGACAGCTTTATAATAAATTTCTTTACAGCTGGAGCACTCATTTTCTAAAATGATGTCAATGAGCGCCAATCTTTGCTTTGTAATCCTGCATCCCTGCTCTTTCAATCTCTGCAAAATCATCTCTCTTTGCATTTTCACATCATTCACAGTCCGCTCCCCTTTCCTTTTGAATCTGTTACTGACTATTTTTTCTCATTAGTTAGTATATTCTAACATTCATAAGTTGTCAATAACATTATAGTGTTTGCCGTCTCTTCTAAAATATGATATACTAAAGACAATTTAACGAGAAACGAGGTGCATACATTGAAGACAAACGAATCTGCAGAAAATTATCTGGAAACGATTCTGATCTTAAGTCAGAAACGTCCGGTTGTACGCTCTGTTGATATCGCTGAAGAACTGGGATTCAAAAAATCCAGCGTCAGTGTTGCCATGAAGAATCTTCGTGAGAAAGAACATATCACGGTTACGAAGGAAGGATTTATCTATCTTACCGAATCAGGAAAAGCCATTGCCGATATGATTTATGAGCGTCACAAGCTTCTGACTGCATGGCTGACACAACTTGGGGTAGATGAAGCTATTGCCGCAGAAGATGCCTGCCGCATGGAACACATCATCAGCAAAGAAAGTTTTGAAGCGATCAAAAATCATATTGAATCACACAGCAGACCATAAAAAAACATCTGTGAAGAACTTTATTTTTTGTTCTCCACAGATGTTTTTTAGTATACCGTCATTGCATATTTCCCTGTCTGATCATAAATTTCCTCTACCCGCTCAAGAGATTCCTCTACTTTCCCCTTCAGGGGATCAAACAACGTCACGCTTTGCTTTTCCAGATTGTATCCACCAAGCACCACACAGTGTTCATTCCAGTACCATCGATATGAATCCCCTCCATACTCTACACTCTGGCTCGAAAAATAGGGATCTTCCAGATCTGATGTCAGCCACAAAAGCACCGGATTTCCAGCTGCCACATACGGAAACAGCTCCTCCAGACTCAGCTTGCTGACATCATACGCTGTATGCTGCTGATATCGCTGTTTCAAAAAGCGGTTTGCCGTATTTACAAGTCCTGGCGGATAGATGCCCACTCCTCCATACGTAGAGGGATCTCCCACATACCCGGATGCATAGTTGTCCCGATTGTAGATCAGATATTCTTCTGCAATCGTGGTTTTTTCGATTGGATATCCTTTCTGTTTCAAAACCATGGTCAGCGCAACACTTTCACATCCGGTCGGTAGTTCCGGCTTCTGCAGGATCACTTCCATTTCGATCTGTGCCTGCTTGGGCAGCTCTCGTCTTTTTTCTTCGATCTTTTTTTCTGCGATTTCTGTCTGCGTCTGTTTCTGGATCACCAGCTGTCTGGCAGACGCCTCCTGCGCTTCTTCTTTTTCCTGCGCTTTTTTCTCACATCCGGTCATAAAAAGTGCTATCGCAAATAGTACCAGAATCAATCCAGCCATATTCTTTTTCATAATCTGTCCTTTCTTTTTACAGATATTGTGTCCAGATTTCCAAAAAGAACTTATGCGACAGCACCTAAATCCTAATTTTCAGTTTTTCCCAGTCGTTTGTACATGGTCTTTTGTACCGCATTCAAAATGTTTTCATATCCGGTACAGCGGCACAGGTGTCCGGATAAAAGTTTCCGTAATTCTTCTCTTGTATATTCTTTGCCTGACTCTAAAATCTCCACTGCACTCATGATCACTCCCGGTGTGCAGAATCCGCATTGTACCGCAGTCTCATCAATAAACGCCTGCTGGATATCTGACAACTCTCCATTCGGTCCCAGAAGGCTCTCCAGTGTCCGGATATTTTTCCCGTCTGCCCATACTGCCAGATAAATACAGGAGTTAAAACACTCGCCGTCAATGATCACATTACAGGCTCCGCATTCTCCGACTTCACAGCCTTTTTTTACACTGGTCAGCCGATAATCATTTCTCAGCATATCCGTCAGTGATGCGCGGACATCCACCATGGTCTCCCTGTATTCTCCGTTGATGGTGCATTTTACCAATTTATACTGCTTCTCACTCATGGATGACACCTCCTGTCCTGACAATCGCCTCTTTTAAAGCGCGCTGACATAAAACTCTTGCGATATGCTCCCGAAATGCCTTGCTGGCTCTCCAACTGTCTCTTGGATGGATATCAAAAAGCACCTGCTCTGCAATCTCCTCCAGTATCCGTGCAGATACTTCTTTTCCTCGTCCTGCCTCTTCTGCATGGACTGCACGGTCCCGCCACACCATACGCAATCCTGACATCCTCTATCACCGTCTTATCTTCTGAAAGCTTTACATTGGCAGAACATCCGAGGGTTGCGATATCCATGGCGTTTCTCATGGCATATTTAATATAATGTCCCCGGTATCCCTGATATGATTGTTTTGGAATCAAAATCCCGGTCTGAAGCTCTCCCTGTCTTATATCCACTTTTCCGGCTTTGATATAAAACTCTCGGATGGGAAGTCTTCTGATGCCTTCCGGGCCTGTCAGTTCTATGATCGCATCCAACGCAAACAGCGTAGATGCCGAATCTGCGGAAGTCACACCATTACATGTGTTTCCTCCGATAGTCCCGATATTGCGGATCTGAGGACCTCCCACCATATCCACCGCTTCCCCAAGGACGGGAATATATTTCTGGATGAGTTCATTTTTTGTGATATGGGAAAAACTGGTGAGTGATCCGATTCTGAGCGTCTCATCTTCTTCCAGACTCACTCCTCTTAATTCATCCAGCCCATAAATACTGACAAGTTCTGCTCCTGCCCGCTTCCCCTCACGGATCTGGACCAGCACATCACTTCCCCCTGCAATAATCTGTGCCTGCGGATGCTCTGTCAGAAGGCGGATGGCATCCTGTACATTTTCTGCTTCATAGAGCGCTTTGATATCATACATATTCGTTCACGACCTTTCCCCATTAAATCAATCCGTCTTCCCGGAATTTTGCAAACAGCCTGTGCGGATTCAGCGGAAGCTCATTGAGCCCGGATCCGGTTGCGTTTAAAATCGCATTGCGGATCGCCGGCGCAACCGAACATACCGGCGGTTCTCCGAGAGCTTTCGTTCCGTAAGCACTGGTGGGCTCATAATTTTCCACAAACTCCCCGTGCAGATCGGGATGATCTTCAAATGTCGCCATCTTATAGTCCAGAAGATTATTGTTCAAAGGTTTTCCCGTTTTCTCATCAAATTTCAGCTCTTCGGAAAGTCCGAATCCAATTCCCATACTCATGCCTCCATGCACCTGCGCTTCCGCCAGCGCCGGATTGATCAGCCTTCCGCAGTCATGTACATTGACGATATTCGTCAGTGTGCCCGGCATCCCGGACTATCTACCTCTACTTCCGCAAAGGTACAGCCGAAAGAGTAGGCATTATTTTTGATCTGATAGGTACTCTCTGCCGTGAGATGTCCGCAGTTAGTCAGGCTGTAGAGTTTTTCTGTTGCCAGCTCACCCAATGACATCAGAACACTGCCGTCTGTCGCACGCACAATGTTTCCATCTATAATATCCAGATTTTCTTTCATCTGCCGCGTCATCTCCACTGCCGTATCCAAAACATGACTTTTTAACAGCTCTGCTGTCTGCCGAATGGAAAATCCAGCCATATAGGTCTGCCTGGACGCATAGGCTCCAAGACCAAACGGTGTGATATCCGTATCCTGCATGGTCATCACATGAACCATATCAAACGGAATCCCCAGTGTCTCTGCCGCCATCTGCGCAAATGCAGTATCTGCGCCCTGTCCAATCTCCGTCTCCCCTACCTGCACCTGAATCGAACCGTCCTGATTCATGACCATACGGCAGGAGGATGTCTCCAGAGAAATCGGCCAGACACCGGTATTGTACCAGAATGCCGCCATTCCGATTCCTTTGCGGATATCCCCGGTTTGTTGTGCATATTCTCTACGTTTTCGCTCATAATCTACACTGACACTGCCTTTTTCCATGCATTCCCTGAAGGTATCATAATAATTGACATTTTTTGAAAATCCATCCGTATATCCTTTTGGCATCAGATATTTCCAGCGATATTCATACGGTGGAATCCCAAGTTTCACCGCAATGTCATCCGTATGGCTTTCCATCGCAAACATCGCCTGCGGAATTCCATAGCCGCGCATAGCTCCGGATACCGGTTTGTTGGTAAATACCGTGTACACATCTCCCTCAAAGTTCTCACACGGATACAGCTGCGGGAAAGATCCAAGAGCCTTTGCTCCAATGCTGTGTCCATGAGATGCATACGCCCCCTGATCGGAAAAGCACTCCGCTTTTCTTGCAGCGATCTCACCATTTGGACGCACATAAGAGATCAGATGTGTCCTGATAGCATGGCGTACCCGGTTACATACAAACGTTTCTTCCCGTGACACATCCAGCTTTACAAGCCGCCCGCCGACTGTCTGTGACAGATATGCACACAATGGTTCATATAGAATGTCCTGCTTGTTTCCAAAACCGCCTCCTATGTATGGCTTGATCACTCGCACATTTCCCCATGGGATTCCAAGCGCCTGCCCCACAACCCGCCTGCAGATATGAGGAATCTGCGTAGAAGAGACGATCACGTACCTGCCCTGTTCCATATACGCATAACAGATAAAATTCTCGATATGACAATGCTGCACGGTCGGTGTCTGATACCAGCCCTCCACTTTGATCAGCCCCGGCTCTTCTTTTGCTTTTTCAAAATCCCCTTTGTGGATCGAAGTGTGTTTCAATACATTTCCCGGATAGTTTTCATGAAGCTGCGGAGCGTCCTCTTCCATTGCCTTTTGTACATCCAGCACAAACGGAAGGGGATCATACTCCACCTTGATCAGCCGCAGCGCCTGAGCTGCTGCCACTTCATTCTCCGCAACAACTGCTGCCACATCATCCCCGTAAAACCGCACATGCTCCGTTAAAAGCAGGCGGTCTTTGACATCCTGATGTGCAGGATCCGTAGACCACGGATGTCCCGCGGTCGGGAAATAATATTTCGGCACATCAAAGCAAGTCACGATCTTTACAACCCCGGGAAGTTTTTGCGCCTCACTGGTATCCACTGATCTTACGATTCCATGAGCGATATCCGCATGCAGTACCCGCGCAATATAAGCGCTTTTATCACACAGATCCTCCGTATATTTTGCCCGTCCGGTCACTTTTTCCAAAGCATCCACTCTCGTTACACTCTTGCCGACCACATGTTCTCTTTCCTCCATGATACGTCACCTCCGCAATTTATTTTGACATTCCCAATTTTTATTGCAGACAGATTTCTCTGCCTCGCACGTATTTCGCACGTACTTCTCTCTCATCTGCCAGATAAATCATTCTCTCCAGACGTGCTCTCACATCCAGATTTTGCGAATGCACAATTCTTGTGTCATCCAGGACAACTGCATCCAGTTCAAATCCCGGTTCAAAGCTTCCCACATTTCCAAAGAATTCACCGCCGCCTTTTGTGGCAATGTAAAATACTTCCTCCAATGTCAGTGGTTTTAAACTGTCATCCTGCATCCTCCAGCGCAGCTTGGAAGCCTGAATTGCAAGCGCCATTGCTTTGAACAGATTTTCTGTGGAGCCCCCTGCCACATCACTTCCAATTCCCACATGCATTCCTTCCTCCAGGAATGTCCGAACCGGCGCCACCCCCGATGACAAGTTCATATTGGATTCCGGACAATGGGCGATAAATACTCCGTTTTCTTTCATTCGCTGCCGCTCTTCTTTTCCGGAATACACACAGTGCGCCATTACGGTTTTGCAGTCTGCCCCAAACAATCCAAATCTGTCATAAGCATCCCCGTAAAACTCCGACCACGGGCAAAGCTCCTTCACCCAGGCAATCTCTCCCGGATTTTCTGATAAGTGTGACTGTACCGGAATCTGGTAATACATCTGAATTTTCTTTAAATTCTCCATCAGTTCATCACTGCAGCTCGGTGTAAACCTTGGCGTCAGAATCGGCATGGTATTCTGATATTTTTTATGCAATACATCCTTGATCCATTCCACTGTCTGAATCCCTGATTCTTCTGCCGATTCCTCTCTGAGATAATCCGGACAGTTGCGATCCATATTCACTTTTCCCACATACGTCACCAGTCCGCTTTGTTCCAGCTGATCCATTAAAAGCAGTGTGGCGTCTCTGTGGATCGTTCCAAAAATACATGCTCTTGTCGTTACACTTCTCTTTAGATTGTCAGTAAAGATACGATATGCACGCCGGGCATACTCCAGATCCTGATATTTTGCCTCCTCCAGAAACGTATTCGTCTCCAGCCATTCCAAAAGCTCCATATCCATTCCCATTGCCCGGAATGTATACTGCGGAGCATGCACATGCAGATCTGTCAGTCCCGGAATAATCAGACACTCCCCATAATCAGATACCGATACCTGTGCATATTCTGGAGGCACTTTCTCAAAAACCCCCTTGACCAGACCGCTTTCGCTGATCAGATAGTGATCCTTTAAGATCCTTAGTTCATCTTTATTTTTGCTGTATACAACATTCCCTTTTAATATAAAAACAGGTTCATTCATTGACTGACCTCCTACTCTTTCCGCCCGACTACAGACCGGGACTTTCCCATCCCACTCTGCTTATAGTCAGCTGTTTGCGGCAGCTGGTAGATACGTCCAACCAATTATGAACCTATATAAGCACCATTTTATGCAATTTGCACAATTATTGCTTTCACTATGTTAAATTTATATTAACATTCCCTATTTTGAATGTCAACAGCTCTTCCATGAAAAATGAATCCGGTATACGAAGTTACTGTGAACAGTAACGGATACTAAACTCGTTCCAGCATTACTTCAATCCGTCCACCGCAGACCATCCCTTCCTCTTCTGCAGCTTCCCTTGTCATATCCACCATACAAATCTGAAACCGCACTTTTTCTTCCCGCATCATCAGCAGTGCTTTTGTGATCACATCACTTTCCGCGCATCCGCCTCCGATCGTGTCGATCAGTGTTCCATCCTCCAGGATCAGCATTTTTGTTCCCACGCCTCTCGGTGCAGATCCTTTTCTGGAAATGATCGTTGCAAGTACTTTTTTCTGCTTTTTACAGTCCTCATCACACAGCGCCTCCAACAATTCTTTGGAATATCCGCATCCTTCTGCTTTTTCATGTTTCACCTGAATGATTTCTGCCATAACAGACACCGCAATTTCTTCCGGTGTCTCAGCGCTGATCTTCAGACCAATCGGTGTGTACACCTCATCCAGCTTCTCACGTTTATGTCCCTGCTCAAAAAGCTCTTCTTTGACGATCGCCACTCTGCGGCGGCTGCCCATCATTCCAATATAAGCATTTGGCTTCTCTACGATTGCCCCCAGACACACTTCATCATACCGGTGTCCTCTTGTCACAATAATAAAATATGTATCGTCTCCTCCTGATATGCGTTCAAGTCCATGCTCAAAAGAATCGCAGATCACCACATCCGCGCCTGCCACTCTTGCATTGTCCGCAAATTTGGGACGGTCCTCAAGAACTGTCACCTGAAATCTCAGCATTTTCCCCATCCGGATCATAGGTATGGACACATGACCGCCTCCGCAGATCACCAGCCTGGGCTGAGAACCTGCACACTCACAAAACACTGCATGTCCCTCATATTGCTCCACCGGCTCTGTCACAAGTAATTTCTTTCCTGCCGATTCTCCCTCTAATACTGTCATAACAACACAGGAACCTCTCTGCATTTTTTCTGCGAGAGAATTATAAAATTCACTCATCCTTTCACGCTCCTTTTTCATTACCCTTTCCCGAACCCGCAATTTTTAACTGATTCTATTTACTATAGTTTATCCTATTGTATTTTAGGCGTAAAATCAAGGCTTTATGTGGATTTTCGATTTATGGTAGTTTATAATAATTTGGGCAATTTGGTACTTTTTTGGTACTTTTTTGGACTGTGCAAACTTAGCAAAAGAGCAGCTAACTGCTGCCCTCTCTTAAAATATGTTTGCTATTTTCTCCATTTCCTGCGCTTTTGTATCTGGCAATACATGACTGTACAGATCCATTGTCATAGCAAGTGAACTGTGCCCCAGAATGGTTTTTAATACCTGTGGCTGCATTCCTGCTTCGATTGCTCTTGTAGCGAAAGTGTGCCGGAATACATGTGATGTTATGCGTGGAAAATCATGCCCGTCCTCTCGAATTCGTTTTATTATACGATTAATTTCTGACTGTACACGCTCTTTACTCAAAGGATCACCGGTTTCTGTACAAAACAAGAATCTGTCCAGTGAGTCTACTTTGAATCCCCAGTAACTACGTTGAGCATCCAGGCAACGCTCTATTTCAGCCGTCATCGGTATATCCCTTCGTGATGACGCTGTTTTTGGTGCATCCGTAAAAAACGTAGCTCCAACTTTCTCCTGATATTCCTTTTTCACAATCATATTCTGTGGTATTTTATACCCTTGTACATTCCCATATTTCAATGTCCTCTGTACGTGAATCACCTTATTTTTCTTGTCTATGTCTCTGGCATAAATCAACCCTCGCAGCTCACCACTTCTCATACCTGTCCGAAGCATCACTTCAAAATAATTGTGTAAATAGCTCTCCTTTGCATATTCCATAAATAAGGCCTGCTGTTCTCTTGTCATTGCTTGTCTTTCCTTCTTTTCTGTTTGGCGTGGCAAATCTGCAATTTCTACAGGATTTCGTTCTATTAGTTTATTCTTTACAGCCTGCTTTAAACATCCGCTCAAAATAGCTCTTCCAAGTTTTATTGTTGCATTAGAATACCCCTGATCTGAAAGCTCATTATATAATTTTTGTATATGTTCCCCTCTGATCTCATTTATATACTTCATTCCCATTCTCTTCTGGATTATATCCCCGTACACTTCCTGATATCTAATACACGTCCCTATTTTCACCTGTTTTCTCTTATACTCGTCAATCCATGTTTCGAACCACTTATCCAGAGTGATTTTCTCTTTTACTACATACAATCCATGTTCCAGTTTATATCTTAACTCTGTCATTGCTTTCTGCGTCTCTGTGACCGTTTTCCCATGTACAAGGTATCTTTCCCCTTGATACATAAAACGCCCCTCAAAATCGTTATAACGCTGTCGTATTCCCTTTGGAAGCTTTCTTCCTCTCTTGTCAACTGCCATATTGTCTCCTCTCTGCGAACAACAGTTCGTATTGAAATAGGACTACATGACCGCTATAATCATGGTAGCCCTATATTTCATGTATTGGGTTATTTTGGTTTTTGCCCCGTAGTGTTGCCGCACTGTGGGGCTTTTTAATTGCATAGACTTTCAGCCATCAATGTCATAGCATACCGAAAGCCGCTTTCAAATCCTTGTATCTGCCCGTAACTGCTGCCGGCAAATACCAGATCTGTCCATTCTTCCTCTGTGAGGGCTTGCCCTGCTCTTCTTTTTCGTTCTTCAATTTCCTGCTCTATTTCCTCTGTGAGCTTTTGATCTGCTCCAATGGCAGCAGGGGACTTGCTGAATACTTCCCTGTATATGGTTCTAATCTGTTCCATAGGCTTCACCTCCTTTTTAGAGACTCGGAAATCTTGGGATACTCTTTTAGGGACTCCGAAATCTCCGAATACTCTTTTAAGGACTCCAAAATCTCCACATATTCCTATTCACCTTAACATTTCTTAACATCCGAGTATTTCCGAGTGTGTCCCGTTCTCATTTTGCCTTAGCATTTCTTAGTATCACGCCTATTTTCTGTAGGTATTGCATTTCATTTTCAAATAACTACAGTCCCCATTCCTGTTTCAACTGATTCAATAGTTGCATTTGCTGTGAAGTATCCGTATCCGGGTTCGCATCTGGATGAAATTTCTTGGATAGTTCCCGGTAGAACTGCTTCAAAACTGCCTTATCTTCTTCCTTGTAGGTATTCGATACTGAACCGCCGTAACTACTGCTTGAATCCTGATTGTAGTTATTGTAATATTCTTCGTAATACCTACGGCTTTCCTGCTCATATCTCTGCCTTGCTTCGTAATCTTTTTCTATTTTCTTCAAATACTCCGGGTTCTGCAATACGCCAAACACGTCATAACATTTGTCATATTCATTCCCTGACAGATTATATTTTGCATTGAATTTTACTTTTCTGGCAGCGTGCAAAGTCGTGATCTTCTCATGCTCCTCATGCGTCTTGTATTCTTCTGTCTGCTTAAATTCCGCTATGATCTGCTCCTGTATCGGCTCTAGCTTCTTCTCAATCAACGTGTAAAGTTCTTCCTCTGAACAATCCAGCTCTTTGGCAGCAGTCTCTATTTTGCTATTTCCCCAGTCATACAGGCAAAACCAGTCTGTAGCAAGGTCATAATAATCAACGGTACAGATTCCAAACTGCTTTTTCTTCACTTTCCCATTCTCCCGGTAGCTTTCGTGAATGGTGATCCGGTATGCTTTCTTGATGTCTCTCTCAAAACGTTCCTCGCTGTAATGGTGCCAGTAGTGGCTCTCGTCCTGTCCGTTTATGGACATCTGCATATATTCTGATTTCAGCTCTTTAAAATACCCGTTTTGATTCTTCCTTTTCCTCTTAACTTCTTGAATTACACAATACAATCTTTCTCACCTCTCTTCCTGCTGCCGCTCCGGTTCTGATGTTGGCGCATCTTCCCGGAGAGGGCAGTTATTTCATGCTCTGGCAGTATTGGTAGCACACCAGAACGTTTTCATATCTTCGGACTTTTACTCTAATTTGAGTAAATTATGCACCTGCAAAATCAAGTAACATTTTTGCGGTTCTTTCCGCTTGTTCCTCATAGTCTCCTGTACTTTCCGTGATGTCCCCTTTATCATAATGGAGATATGCATGCGCAAGTTCATGCGCCAATGTATGATTGATCTGCTCTATGCTCATGTTATTCGCAATACCGATTCTGTCATTGCAGAGAATACCGTAACTCGCTTGAAGTGGCAGGAACTGAACCTGTAAACGCTTTTTCCTTGCAAGAAGCATTAGACGCTCAAATACTTTACCTTTATCCATTTATTGCCCCTCTTTTTCATCCATCAAACACTGTTCTATCAGAGATAACACACGCTCTGTAAATCCTCTTGTTTTCTCTGTTGCACTGTTTAAGACAAAATTTTTCCAATCCTTATACTCTTGCTGTGTTAATTTTCTTGCTTCTCTCACAATCTCAGCAAGCTCCGTGATGTGTTCCTCTATCAACTGTCTTTCCGTCATGTTATCTCACCTCACCGCTTGCTAAATTCCTCGCAAATCTTTCAACAAGTTCCAGTCTCTCTTCATTTTTCATGCTGTCGATCATCCGCATAATAGATTCCTTGCGATCATGCTGTTCTGTATCTGGCAGCCTGTCCCGTTTCTCCAGATATCTGTATAAGATTGCTTCTATCTGGCGTTTGATTCTATAATCTTCCGGTCTTAACTGTGACAAAAGGTTCTTTAGACTGTCATTATTCACTTTTTCTACGCTTTGTACTATTCTCTGCATTGGTATCAATCCTTTCTCTTGAAAAGGGGCAGCAGGCGTGTTATACTCTGCTTAACCCCTCGTACTGGGTTATTTGCTCATACAGTGTTGCCGCACTTGTATGGGCTTTTTCTTATCTTTCAACTGAAATCATCTGTATGTCTGGCTGAATCCGGATCACATTTGAAACCGGCTCAAGCTGATACATTTTGAAGTGTTTCGCTCTTTTCTTCCGGTTCATCCATTCTCTTAACTTTCTCATGCTGTTACCTCCTGTACTTGTGACTGGCCAAAAAATCTCGCTTTATAGATTGCTCCGTCTCCCTTGCTCCCCCAGATCAGCTCTGTTCCGAACAACGCTTTGCTACCGTGTATTACTTCATATCCGGCTTTCTTCCACTCACTCCATGTTTTTGTTACTTCCTCAACGCCTGCTGCCGCTTTCGCTCTCTCAATGCGTTCAGCGTTGATGCTTTCCGCTTTTGCCGTGATCCATGCCCTGTGTAAACACTCTGCAAAAGAGAGTTCTTTATATTTTCTGTAGTTCTTCCATGCTCTTAACATGATTGATTTTAAATCGTATTTCATTGATCTTCCTCCTTCTTTAAGATACTGTAGGCATCCGGCTGAATCATCTTCACTGACTATTTCCGCATCCTTCCGACCGATCACAGGGATATGGCTTTCAGCTTAGCAGCTTTTCGGGCTGTTCGTTTGCCTTGCTTTATCTTATGGTCTTATTATACACGGTTTAAAGAGTATAGTCAATCAACATAGTTCACAATTATACACGGTTTAAAGAGTCCTTTTCTTGTATATATTGTACATTGCAAAGCGTGTATATGAATATTATAATTAGTATATAACTATAAATGAGCAAGTTCGTGATTTTGCATAAAAGA
>OBVH01000506.1_pt1 | contig 19322 bp, 14 predicted proteins | sample 1495001 | NCBI WGS metagenome assembly OBVH01 (sample SAMEA2579959, study PRJEB22360) | human gut metagenome
TATTAGAAAGAATAAAACATTATTTATATGATGACAGAATTACGTTTGTTTTTTCTGTTAATTTAGGTGAGCTACAACATACAATAAAGCATTATTATGGTAATACATTTGATGCGTGCAGATATTTAGACAGATTTTTTGATATGAGAATATCCTTGCCACCAGCAGATAAAACTGCATTTTATAGGGAAATGGGGTTGGAATCTAGTTATGTCTTAGAAAAAATATGTCGAAAAGTAATAGATACATATAATATGGAGTTGCGTGAAGCCACTCGTTTTTATCGACAAGTGAAAACAGCAGCATATGAGCCTACACATGAGAGTAGAAAATTTGATTTTTCTTTTTCAGATGAAAAAGGAAGACAACTTTTATTGATGTATGTGGTTCCAATTCTTGTAGGACTAAAAATTGTTGATATATCGTTATATAACCAATTTGTATGCGGAAAAAGTTCGAAACCACTTATGGATATTTATAAAGATTCTGATAAGGGAGAATGGTTGGCTACACGATTGCTGAATAGAAATGAAGCCTTTGAAGTGGAAGAAGGTAAGAGTGTAGTTACTGTTGAACAAAAAATCCAACAGTTATACGATGCAATTTTTGTTACAGAATATACGGGAAATGTGTATCATACCATACTTGGAGAGTACGAGTTTGATGATAATTCTAAGAACTTTGTGAAGAGTGTTGAGAGTATGCTTTCAGTATATGCAGATTATAATATATAATCCTTAGTAGTAACCCATTCCGTTTTACTACTAACTTTACTACTAACAGGTAGTAACAACATGCTCCATCTTGCACCATTTTGCCAAGATGCCACCTAAATCACACATTTCACAAATCCCCGAAATCCCTTGCAAACAAGGGCATTCTGGGGCAAAACAAGGAGAAACAAAACTATGATTAAAATACTTTTCATCTGCCACGGCACTCTTTGAAAGCTTCTCCCAAAAGTCAGTAAAATCAAGGTCCGGAAGGCATAGGCAGCTGAAAAATAACCCGAAAATAACCCACGGGATTTTGTGCAGATATTACATGTAAATATAGATGATTTTGGGACGCAACATGATAGAAGAGCTGTAAGATTTTGAAAAGAAAATCTTATGGCTTTTTGCTTGTTTTGGATTACAAAAATTTTGTATAGATTGAAAAATTCACGTTTTCGTGATACTCTATTCCTATATCTGTTGGTAAAATAATGGAGGTATGACATGGCAGTCAGTTATAAAAAATTATTCCATTTATTGATAGAAAAAAACATGACGAATGCACAGTTGCAGCAGGAGGCTGGTTTCTCCGCAAATATCATCACACGGCTGAAACGTAATGGGTATATTTCCCTCGAAAGCGTAGAGAGTATATGTCGTGTTCTGAACTGTGGCGTTGACGATATTCTGGAATTTGTACCAGAGGATAACGGAGGAAAAGAGAATGGTTGATACCAAAAAGGAACAGGAACGTGATGAACTGCACCGTGCAATATGGGCAATTGCAGATGAACTGCGTGGAGCAGTCGATGGTTGGGACTTCAAAAATTATGTTCTTGGCACGATGTTCTATCGTTATATTTCCGAAAACTTGTGTAATTACATAAACAGTGGTGAGATTGATGCGGGCAACACGGATTTTGATTTTGCTAAAATGCCGGATGAAGATGCAGAAGAAGCAAGAGAAGGACTGGTAGAGGAAAAAGGATTTTTTATCCTTCCGAGTGAACTTTTCTGTAATGTCCGTGCCAATGCTGCGAATGATGAAAACTTAAATGAAACACTGGAGCGTGTGTTCCGTCACATCGAGGAATCAGCGAAAGGAAGTGAGGCAGAGAGTGACTTTGCCGGACTGTTTGATGACTATGATGTAAACAGCAATAAACTGGGTTCTACCGTTGCAAAGCGTAATGAAAAACTCGTAAAGTTACTGAATGGCGTAGGCGAAATGAATCTGGGAGATGTGAAAGATCATTCCATTGATGCCTTTGGTGATGCGTATGAGTATCTTATGACTATGTATGCATCGAATGCCGGAAAATCTGGTGGAGAGTTCTTTACTCCGGCAGATGTGTCCGAACTACTCACACGCCTTGGAACTGTAGGAAAAACAGAAATCAATAAAGTATATGATCCTGCTTGCGGTTCGGGTTCATTGCTTTTGAAGGCTGAGAAAATTCTTGGAAAGGATGCTATCCGTAACGGATTTTATGGGCAGGAGATCAATATCACAACTTACAACCTGTGCCGTATTAATATGTTTCTGCATGATGTGGGATTCGATAAATTTGATATAGCTTGTGAGGATACATTGCTCAGTCCACAGCACTGGGATGATGAGCCATTTGAGCTGATCGTGTCTAATCCGCCATATTCTATCAAGTGGGCGGGAGACGAAAACCCACTGCTCATCAATGACCCTCGTTTTGCTCCGGCTGGAGTTCTGGCACCTAAGAGCAAAGCGGATATGGCGTTTATTATGCACAGTTTATCATGGCTTGCATCCAATGGAACTGCTGCCATCGTATGTTTTCCGGGAATCATGTACCGTGGTGGTGCAGAGCAGAAAATCCGTAAATATCTGGTAGATAACAACTATGTGGATTGCGTTATTCAGTTGCCGAGTAACCTGTTCTTTGGCACTTCAATTGCAACCTGTATCATGGTAATGAAAAAGAACAAGGCAGACAACAAGACACTATTTATTGATGCTACAAGCGAGTGCGTGAAGGTTACTAACAACAATAAGCTGACACCAGAAAATATTGACCGCATCGTGGATATGTTTGCTAAGCGTGAAGAAGTGGAGTATTTTGCACATCTAGCAAGCTATAAAGAAGTATCCGGTAATGATTATAACTTGTCTGTATCCACTTATGTTGAAGCCGAAGATACCAGAGAGAAAATTGACATCGTGAAGCTGAATGCAGAAATTAAGGAAATTGTTGCCCGTGAGCAGGTACTCCGTGATGAGATTGATAAGATCATTGCAGAAATCGAGGTGTAATTATGAAAGAAAAAGAAGCGTTGAAAAATTTGATTGATAATCCAAAACAACCTAATGTCAGTGAATGGGTTTATGAGGTAGAGGCGTTTTTAGATGAAATTAATGAAAGCAACGAAGAAGCATGGATACTTATTGATGGTATAAAAAAGCAAGGAGATGCTTTTCAGCGTTGCGAAAATTTGGTGGCATTATTACGCCAACTCTATAAGAGAAAATACGATAAAGTGTCCATTCCACCAATAATGAAAAGAAATCAAATATTTGTTGCTATGATGTTTGCGGAAGAAACTGCTTCTACATATGAAAATGTATATAAGCCTGTTATTCAATCATTGAATTATTCGGCTATGAGAATTGATGAGAAACAATTCAATGGATCTATTATCGGAGAAATTACTGCTGAAATAACAGATTCTGTTGCTTTGATTGCAGATTTAACAGGAAATCGTGGCGGTGTTTATTATGAAGCCGGAATTGCCAGAGGACTACAGTTGTGTAATCATCCAATCAAATTAATTTTAACTTGTAAACAAAGTTTTTTTGATAGTGAAAGAGTTCATTTTGATGTAAGTGGTGACAACATTGTTCTTTATGCAAACGATGACGATTTGAAACAAAAACTTGCAAAAAGATTACAGGCTGTTTTGAGCAAGGAGGCTGAAGCATGAGCCAATTAGATGAACTGATTGCGGAGTTTTGCCCAAACGGTGTGGAATATAAAACGATTGATGAAATAGCAGTGGATATATATAGAGGTTCTGGTATTAAAAGGGATCAGGTAACTGAGGAAGGAATACCATGTGTGCGTTATGGAGAAATTTATACAACGTACGGTGTCTGGTTCGAAGAATGCAAGTCTCATACAAAATTGGAGTATGTAAAATCGCCAAAGTATTTTGAACATGGAGATATTTTATTTGCAATAACTGGAGAAAGTGTTGAAGATATTGCAAAGTGTTGTGCATATATAGGAAATGAGAAATGTTTAGCGGGTGGAGATATAGTTGTACTGAAACATAAAGAAGATCCCAAATACATAAGTTATGCTTTATCCACAGTAGATGCACAAAGACAGAAAAGTTCTGGAAAGGTAAAAAGTAAAGTTGTTCATTCTAGCGTCCCATCAATTAAAGCCATTAAGCTTCCTGTACCTCCTCTGGAGGTACAGGAAGCTTACAGCCGAGCTTACAGCTGAGCTTACAGCCAGAAAAAAGCAGTATGAATATTACAGAGATAATATACTTACATTTGATACTACAATCAAACACGTTCGTTTGGGTGATATATGCTCTATTATTACCAAAGGTACAACTCCTAAAAGCTATACCAAAACAGGGGTATCTTTTGTAAAAACTGAAGCATTTGATGGAGCAAAGATTATTCCAAATAAGCTGTCTTATGTGGATGAAGAAACGCATACCACATTTTTGAAAAGATCTATGTTGGAAGAAAATGATATCCTTATTACCATTGCAGGAGCAACAATTGGGAAATGTGCAATAGTTCCTAAAGAGATTTTACCTGCAAATACAAATCAAGCTCTTGCAATTATTAGGCTTGCAAAAGGCAACAGCCCCAAATATGTAATGTATTTATTGCAATCTGATTTGATGAAGAGGTATATGCAAAAAAATATCAAGGGTTCTGCACAACCGAATTTAAATTTGAAACAGCTTAATGATTTTATTATTCCGCTCCCACCTTTGAATGTACAAGAACGTTTGGTTCGAGTATTAGATAATTTTGAAGCTATTTGCACTGACTTGAACATTGGATTGCCAGCCGAAATAGAAGCACGTCAGAAGCAATATGAATATTATCGTGATTTGCTCTTGACATTTGCTGAAACGGGTAGCACGCTCATGACAGACAGACAGACAGACAGACAGACAGACAGACAGACAGACAGACAGACAGACAGACAGACAGACAGACAGAGCTGAGCGCAATTAAGCTCATTCAGTATGTGTTTGGTTATGCAATGGTTAGCCTTGATTATATTGCTGATTTCAGAAATGGCAAAGGGCATGAAAAAAGCATTGTAGCTGATGGAAAATATATTGTTGTAAATTCTAAGTTTATTTCTACTGATGGGCAAGTGAGGAAATATTCGGATGACCAGATTTGTCCATTATATGTGAATGATATTCTGATGGTTATGAGTGATTTGCCAAATGGTCGTGCGCTGGCAAAATGTTACTTAGTTGATGAGGGTGATAAATATACTCTTAATCAGAGAATTGGAGCATTTACAGTTAGCAGACCAGATTTGGTTACTACAAAATATTTGTATTATATATTAAGTCGTAATCCACAGTTGTTAAGGTATGATAACGGAGCAGACCAAACAAATTTACGGAAAGCAGATATTTTAAATATTTCAATTGCTGTTCCAACGGTCAAGGAGCAGAAGAAAATTACAGAAATTCTAGACCATTTTAACACTCTCTGCAACGACTTGTCTGCAGGACTTCCGGCAGAAATCGAAGCACGTCAGAAGCAGTATGAATATTACAGGGATAAGCTGTTATCCTTTAAAGAATTACCAAAGTAAGGAGGCGAGGATGTGCCGTACTTTAATATTGTAGCGGAGACATCGGAGAATACCGTTGTCACGGAATATGAGCCAGTCAAGAAGCGTTCTGACAGTTACCAGAGCGAAGCAGAACTGGAACAGGAGTTTATCCGTCTGCTCTGTGAACAGGGATATGAATATCTGCCGATTCACACGGAGAAAGACCTGATTGCCAATCTCCGTAAGAAATTAGAGGAATTGAATAACTATCAGTTTTCAGACACAGAATGGGATGATTTTTTCAAAAATGCCGTTGCCAATCCAAATGAGCATATTGTGGAAAAGACTAGGAAGATACAGGAGGACAATGTCCAAGTCCTGACTCGTGATGACGGTTCTTCCAAGAATATTACACTCATAGATAAAAAGAACATCCATAACAACAGGTTGCAGGTCATCAATCAGTATGTAATTGGCATGGAAAATGGTGCAAAGCATGACAACCGTTATGATGTTACAGTATTAGTAAACGGTCTTCCTCTTGTGCATATTGAGCTGAAGCGCAGAGGAGTTGCTATCCGTGAAGCATTCAATCAGATCAACCGCTACCAGAGAGACTCTTTCTGGGCAGGATGCGGATTGTATGAATATATTCAGATTTTTGTTATTTCCAATGGTACGAATACAAAATATTATTCCAACAGTACCAGAAGGAATGCAGAAAAAGAACATGAGAAACGGGGAGCAAGTAAGACCAAGACCAGTAACAGTTTTGAGTTTACCTGCTTCTGGGCAGATGCCAACAACCGGGTGATTCCTGATCTGATTGATTTTACAAAGACTTTTTTCGCAAAGCATACGATTCTGAATATCCTTACGAAGTATTGCATTTTTACATCTGAGGATATGCTGATGGTCATGCGTCCGTACCAGATCACGGCTACGGAGCGGATTCTCAATCGTATCGAAATTGCCAATAATTATAAGAAGTACGGCAGTGTCGAGGGTGGTGGTTACATCTGGCATACCACAGGTTCCGGCAAGACGCTGACTTCGTTCAAGACGGCAAGACTGGCATCGAAACTGCCTTATATTGACAAGGTACTGTTTGTGGTTGACCGCAAAGATCTGGACTACCAGACCATGAAAGAATATGACCGTTTTGAAAAAGGTGCGGCCAACAGCAATACCTCGACAACCATATTAAAACGGCAGTTGGAAGACCCGGATGTACACATCATCATTACTACAATTCAGAAACTGGCTACCTTTATAAAAAAGAATCCGGGACATGAAGTTTATACGAAACATATCGTTATTATTTTTGATGAGTGCCACCGCAGTCAGTTTGGGGATATGCACACTGCGATTGTGAAGAATTTCAAGAAATACCATCTGTTTGGATTTACAGGAACACCGATTTTTTCTGTTAATTCCGGCAGAGCAAAAAATCCAGAATTCTTTACTACAGGTCAGACCTTTGGAGATCAGCTCCACAGTTATACGATTGTGGATGCTATTAACGATAAAAATGTTCTTCCATTCCGGGTGGATTATATTAAAACGATGGATGTGGAAGAAGAAATCACAGATGAGATGGTCTGGGACATCAACCGTGAAAAGGTTATGATGGCTCCTGAGCGTATCCGAATTGTAACACAGTATATACTGGAACATTTTGACCAGAAGACCTATCGTGGAGATAAAACTTACATATATAATACGCTGACTAATATCGCAGAGGTAGCTTCTGCCAAACGGGACGAGGTAGAGGAAATCAAGCAGAAACAGCGTATCAGCGGTTTTAATTCCATTTTTGCAGTATCGAGCGTTCCGATGGCAAAATTGTATTATCAGGAATTTAAAAAGCAGATGGTAGAAGACCCGACCAAGAAGCTACGTGTTGCGACCATTTTCAGTTATGGTGCAAATGAGGAAGAATCGGATGGTATTCTGGATGAAGAAAATTCAGAGGATACCTCTGCCCTTGATCAACCGTCCAGAGAATTTCTGGAAGAAGCCATCAAGGATTATAATGAAATGTTCCATACGAATTACGATACCTCAAGTGATAAATTCCAGAATTACTATAAAGATGTGTCACTTCGTATGAAGAACAAGGAATTGGATATTCTGATCGTAGTAAATATGTTCCTGACAGGTTTTGATGCCACAACCATGAATACGCTGTGGGTAGACAAGAATCTGAAAATGCACGGGTTGATACAGGCATTTTCCCGTACCAATCGTATTTTAAATTCCATCAAGACTTTTGGAAATATTGTATGTTTCCGAAATCTGCAAAAGCGAGTGGATAGTGCCATTTCCCTGTTCGGAGACAAGAATGCCGGAGGTATTGTTCTGTTGCAGAGTTTTAAGGATTATTATTACGGATATGAATCTGTAGATGGTAAGCCAATGCCGGGGTATGTGGATATGATGGAAGATTTGAATAATAAGTTCCCTCTGTCAGAACCACAGATTGTCGGAGAACAGAACCAGAAAGATTTTATCGCTTTGTTTGGTGCGATTCTCCGTATGAGAAATCTGCTGCTTTCCTTTGATGATTTCAAGGGGAACGAGTTGATTTCCGAACGTGATTTACAGGATTACCTTGGACGCTATCAGGATTTGCGTGATGAATGGAAACGCAAGCGTCAGGAAAGTACGGATATTACAGATGATGTAGTATTTGAGATTGAATTGATCCGGCAGATAGAGATTAACATTGATTATATTCTCATGCTCGTAAAGAAGTACCATGATACCCATTGCGAAGACAAGGAAGTTTTAATTACCATCAATAAGGCGATTGATGCCAGTCCAGAACTGCGTAGCAAGAAACAGCTCATTGAAACTTTTATTGCAGGAATCAATGATGTGGATGATGTCATGAATGAGTGGCATGAGTATGTGGTGGAACAGCGAGATCACGACCTTAATGCGATTATTACGGAAGAAAAGCTGAAACCGGAAGATACACGGAAGTTCATGGAGAATGCGTTCCGTGACGGAGAAATAAAAACAGCCGGAACGGATATAGATAAACTTATGCCACCGATTTCACGATTTGGCGGTGGTGGCAGAGCCAAGAAGAAACAAGGTGTTATTGACAAGCTGAAGACTTTCTTTGAAAAGTATTTTGGTATCGGTGGCTCGTCTACCTTTACTGAGCCGGAGCATAAGACAGTGACTTATGACCTGAATAGTCAGGAAACGCTATCGATTGTAGCAGAACCTAAAACACCATACGGAAAACAGTCATAAATGAATTGAGCCGCATTGGAAGTAATCCTCTGTGGCTTTTTTCTATGGGAGGGGGTATCCAAATCTCTACGGTTCTTCTTCCAGAAGACCGATGGCCCCCTTCGTGCGAATTTTCGCAGAATTAAACAGGGGGGATACCCACCAAGGTCGGTTTATGTGAAAATATCCGCTGAATATCATCGCTAAAGCCGATTTTGTTTTGCTGGATAGTACCGAAATACGCAGAAAAACGTGTAAAAAACAGCATAAAAATCACAGTTTTTCTGCGTGCATTTTGGCAGAAATATCATCCGAATTGTCTTGCTATTCTGTGCCATCAGAGTGATATATGTGCTACCGAATAAAGAAAGGCGGGTACATATTATGAAGAATGAAATTAGATTTACATTGAAATCAAAGCAGAGACCGAAACTGGCACAGGAGATTGGAAACATACTTGGGACATCACCGCATTATGAACGGGTACCAAGCTGTGCATACGATATTGCAGGATACCGACTGGATAAAGAGGGTGTATTGCATATCCCGGATGGAACTGAAAAAGAAATAGTGAAAGACCTGATTCGGCAGTTACGGGAACATGGGTTTCAGGACGATATGGAAATAACGGAAGAAGTGCCAGTGAAACAGGATAAGCTGACAATAGCGATTACGAAAGAGAGCCTTACGGATACGGCATTGGAAAATTTGCAGAAGATTATAGCAAATAAGCAGATGCTTTTTCAACGCGCATTTCGGACGGACAGCACAGAAGTTGAAATTACAGAGGAAAAAATAAACTTCACATGGTTTCCATACACAACGGATAGTGATGAGATTGCAGCCTACACGCAATTTATCTCAAGGCTGTGTGATATGGCAAGAGATGCAAAAAGGGTATCATCAAAGCCGACCGAAACGGACAATGACAAATATGCTTTCCGCTGTTTTCTGCTCAGACTTGGATTTATCGGAAAAGAGTATAAGACAGCGAGAAAGATTCTGCTTAGAAATCTTACGGGAAATTCAGCATTCCGCTGCGGAGAATAAGGATAAAATGACATGGGGTGTCGGTGCAGACCGATGCCCTTTTTCTATGGGAAAAACAGTTGGGGCAGCTTGTGGCAGATGATTTAGGTTATTCTTATAGAGCCTATATAGAAAATAACCTATATTACTTGCCACATCTTGCCCCAGTGTGAAAACAGCCGTGGTCACGCCCAGCGGTTATCATTTTCTTCCTGTATCTTTCTGCGATAAGCAGTGCGGGATTTTCTACGGTTTCGTTCTTTTTTACATTCTGGATTGTCACAGTATTTCTGGCGGTTCCCGTTTTTGATGAACAGACGGCCGCAGCACTCACAGGTGTCAACGCCCACACGGTCGGCATAAGCAATGGGGTAATCTGTAGGGATAGATACATATTGCGATAGAGCGAATCGGGCAGCATCAAAAACAGAATGGAAATCCGGCATGACCTTCAATTCTCCATTTTCATCCAGTCCCAACTTCATGATTACGCCACTCATTTTATTTAGGTAAGCTGATATTTTACCGAGATGTTTCTGCATAGGAAACGAATTAAAATCTGCAAATTCATTCGTCCATGTGATCTGCGCAAGATCCGTGGAAACGTCAAGCCGTTCCAGACATTTTTTGAACATCAGGATGACAAGGGTATCCCGGTACAGGCTTTCGAGATCTTTCCGCATGGTGTGAACATCAAAAGTGAAATTACCAAGAATGTTAGTGGAAAAATCCCAGTATTCCGTATCCTTTTCAATATCCCAACGATATTCTTCGATGTCCTCAGAGGCATAGTAGGGGTGTGCGTACTGCTGACACCAAGAAATGATATCATCGGCAGCAGTGTTGTCATTTTTTCCACGGATACTCTGGTACAGGTTATTCAGCGAAAGCCAGAGCTCATTTCCGTCCAAGCCGTATCCACGGTTGAGTCTTGGAACATCGCCCTCGCCCAGACAGGCAGTGATTATGATTTCTCCATTCTGTTCTGTTTTTTCATAGTATTTGAAAGTTGCGGTCAGCCGTGCATCCGCACTCATTTTCCCCAAACTGAAATCTTCGTTCATATTCTACCTCCATTCTTACCGATAGAACTTTCTTTCGGTACGAGTTCTTACCAATAGAAAATAGTCTTTGGTAACATTATAAAGTATACTGTGATAGAAAACAAGAGCAATTCATGTTTGAAATGCAGAGAGGAGGATGGCTATGGATAAAGTCACGATGAGCGTACAGGAAATGGCAATGCAGATGGGAATCAGTCTGAGCAAAGCATACGCACTGACCAGAGAGGCGGATTTCCCAATCGTCCGTGTAGGCAAGCGGGTATTGGTTCCTGTTTCCGAATTTAAGGTGTGGTTATCGGCAAGAGCCACGGAGAAATGATACGTCAGAAAATAAGCGGGGAAGGAGGAGCACAGAATGTATGAGAAACTTCCGGAACAGTTGAAAAAAGACGGACGGTTCTGTCTGTGGAAATATGAAGAAAGAAACGGACGCATGACCAAAGTGCCGTATCAGACAAATGGCAGAAAAGCGAGCAGTGCCGATAAAAATACCTTTTCGGATTTTCGATTGGCAGTCAATGCAATGGATGGTTATGACGGAATCGGTATGGGTGCATTTGATGATTTCTGCATGGTAGATATCGACCATTGCGTGTTTGGTGGAAAGATGACACAGATGGCAGAAGACATCGTGGAGAGAATAGACTCCTATACAGAATTCAGTCCCTCCGGCACGGGAGTCCGCATTGTATGTAAGGCATCTTCCCTGTCTTATGATACGGGCAGATATTACATCAATAATCAGAAACTTGGGTTGGAAATCTATGCAGCAGGTGTGACGAAGAAATTCTGCACTCTGACAGGAAATGTGATCCGAAACTGTGGCATTGAGGAGAGAAGCACTGAACTTGGGGAAATACTGGAAACTTATATGCTCCGTCCGATTTCTAAGAAAAAGAACGATGTACAGGATATTCCCGGCAGTTATCTGTCCGATGATTCCGTGGTCCGCTTGGCATCGGATTCCAGACAGGGCGAAAAGTTCAAAGCCTTGTGGAATGGAGAAATACTGGAAGGAAAATCCCACAGCGATGCGGATATGTCGCTTGCAAGTATCCTTGCATTCTGGTGTGGGGGTGACACAGGGCAGATGGACAGACTGTTCCGAAAATCGGGATTGATGCGGAGCAAGTGGGACCGTGTGCAGAGTGGCTCAACCTACGACGCATTGACGATGGAAAAGGCAGTGGCACAGGCACTGGATTTCTACAGACCTTATGCAAGGACATCAGCAGAGAGTGATTTTGATGATATGCTGCAGAAACTGATAGAACTGAATGTGTCGGATAACAGCAGATACCCGTGGAATGACAACGGCTCAGGCAGATTGTTTGCGGATGTGTATAAAGATATCGCAAGGTATGTGCCGGAAAGGAAAAAGTGGTATGTGTATGACGGAACCCGGCGGATTCCGGACATTGGCGGACTGAAAACAATGGAGCTTGCAAAATCCCTTGCGGACAGTCTGGTCAGATATGCCCTGACAATTACCGATGAGCGCAGAAGAAAGGACTATCTGGAATTTTCTGCGAAATGGCAGAGCCGGAATTACCGCAACACGTATATCAGTGATGCCCAGAGTGTGTATCCGATTGCAATGTCTGAGTTCGACCGCAATGTTTATTACCTGAACTGTCAGAACGGAACATTGGATCTGCAGACGGGAGAGTTCCATCCACACACACCACAGGATAAGCTGACCAAGATTGCCGGGGCAGCCTATGATCCGAATGCCAAGAATCCACGTTTTACCAGATTTGTTTCAGAGGTGATGAGTGGGGATACGGAGAAAGCAAGGTTCATGCAGAAAAGCCTTGGTTACGGTCTGACAGGGGATACCCGCTATGAATGTATGTTTTTCTACTATGGTGCAACTACCAGAAATGGAAAAGGGACGCTGATGGAAAGTACGCTTCATGTGATGGGAGATTACGGTTTGACTGTCCGCCCGGAAACGATTGCTGCAAAGCCGTCTGCCAACAGCCAGAACCCGACAGAGGATATTGCACGGCTTGCCGGAGTGCGGTTTGCCAATATATCAGAGCCAAGGCGGGGACTGGTGCTGAATGAAGCACAGATCAAAAGCATGACGGGAAATGATACGCTGAATGCGCGATTCCTGCATGAAAACAGTTTTGATTTCAAGCCACAGTTCAAGTTGTATGTGAATACGAATTATCTTCCGGCTATTACGGATATGACACTGTTTTCGAGCGGACGTATCGTGATCATTCCCTTTGACAGGCATTTTGAGGAATGGGAGCAGGAACAGAATCTGAAAGCAGAATTTTCCAGGCCGGAGGCAGCAAGTGCCATCTTAAACTGGCTGATTGAAGGATATACCCTTTTACAAGAGGAAGGATTTGCCCAGCCAAAAGCAGTAAAAGATGCCACCATGTCCTATCAGCATGACAGCGATAAAATGGAACTTTTTGTGGAGGAATTTCTGGAACAGGAGAAGGATGCGGAATGCCGGACATCGGCAGTGTATCAGGCATACCGCAACTGGTGCAATGACAATGGATATTTTGCGGAGAACAGCCGGAATTTTAACCAGGCACTTCGTACAATCGGTACGGTAGTCCGCAAGCGTCCGAGGGATGGTGGAGAAAAAACCACACTTTTAACAGGATATCGGCTCTTGTGCAGAGATTTCCTCTGCTGAGAAAAAAGGAGGAGTAGACAAAAATTGAATAAAGTTTACCGTCACTGGTGGCAATGGCTCATGAACGAACCATAGTCACCTTTTTTGTTGCAGAAAATCAAATAAGAATGGAGGTTTATCATGAGAAAATATAAATTGTGGAGCAAAGAGTTGGAACTGACTTTCTGGATATCGAAAGAAGAATGTGAAAGAGGATATTTGAGAAGTAATGTTTTCGATATACGTCAGCTCTTTATGGTGTATAGAAGTTAAGTATTTTATATGAAACAAACTAAGGCAGTGTTTTTCAGCATTAAAAAGGGATGAAAAGGAGCTAAAATTGGAGTATAATAAAAATATATACTGAAAAATGACTATATTGCGTATTAATTGGAGAAATGATATTAGGATGATAGAAATTAAAGTATTGCAAGCACATCAAGGAGATTGTATATGGGTAAGATGTATATCTGAGAAAACAGTTAATATTGTTATTGATGCAGGTACTTCAACATTTAAAAAGGGTTTTAGAAATCTTGTAAAGGAAATCAACAACAAAAAAGAAAGAATTGATTTGTTAGTTTTTTCACATATAGATGATGATCATATAAAGGGATGTATTCAATATCTGCAGGAAAAAGGGAAAAAAATTATTGATAAAGTCTGGATTAACGGAAGCGGCAGTCGAGTATATTCTGATATGCAAGAACATTCAGTAAATAATGTATCAAATCTAGTTACTTTAATTATGGAAAAAAATATTCCGATAGAAACACCTATTCTAGAAGGAAAAGAATATGTGTTTTGTGGAGGAAGGATTAAAGTAATTGGTCCGACAAAGAATGAAATGTTAAAAGTAGCAACGAAGATAGAACATAGCAATCAGGTTACTGAACATGCGGGTTATAAATATGTAGGAAATATAATAGATGTTCAAGATAAATATCAACCAGATTTATCTGATTCAAACAAAGCATCAATTATCATGGTTGTTGAGTTTGAAAATAAAAAACTTCTTTTTACAGGTGACAGTACATCTGAAAATATTATTAAAGCCGTTGATAAATATTATCCAGGGGATGAGTTTGAAGTGGTAAAATTACCTCATCATGGAAGTCCACGCAATATATCTCGAGAACTAATACGGAGATTAAGTACAAACAAATTTATCATATCTACGAATAAAGCTTTAGAAAAGGTTGTTTTATTCCGTTTTGCTGAAGAAAGAAAAACTACGGAACTGTTGTGCAATTATGAGTGGTGGGCAACAGGATATTTCACGGAAGATGATATAAAAAAATATTTTGACACCAATAGAATCGTAATGAGATATATAGGAGAAGAAAAAATAATATTGTGATGAAGGAACAGATAGAAGAACTAAAAAGATACGCAGTTAGGTTAAAATCTGGAAACAATAATTTGGGTAGTGGAGTATTGTGGAAACCTAAACTGTGTCAGAAACATAAACTATATGTTTTTACAGCAGCGCATGTAATAAAAAATCATGAAGATATAAGGGTTGAATTTGAGCGTGATGGCAAAACGGTAGAGTTGCCTGCTGATGAATTTATCATATCAAATCAGTATCAAAAAAAAGGAGAATGGTGGGATGTGGCTATTATTCCTATAGATTATAATTATCAGGAACTTCCTAGGTATAGAGTTGCTGAATTAAGTTATGATTTGAATAAGATTTTAAAAAATCCCCAATTGGTAATGGTAGGATTTCCGCAAGAGGGATATATAGATAAGTCTTTTAGATTATCTATGGATACACTGGAATGTGAGTATGAAGATGTTGATAAATCAATAGAGACTATAAAATATAAATTTGTGGTTCCTAATATTGATAATTCAGATAAAAATTTGGAGCTTGGAGGATTTTCAGGAGCTGGAATTTTTACACAAATTGACTCGGAAATTGTTTTGTTGGGAATACATAAAGGCGCATTAGGAGAAAATGCGGCGAGAGGAAATTTACTTGGAGCAACAGCTGATTTTATAAGAAAAATGTGTCATGAAAACAATTGTGATACTCCAGAAAAACCAGGGGAAGTTAATGGAAATCTTTTGGATCGAAAGCAGTTTTTTATAGATGAAATATTGAGCGATTTGGAAGAAGACGATTATGAGAAAGTGTCTATTTTGCTTGGAGATATATTAAAACAAGATATGGTGGAAATGATTAGCAGTGCTTTTTGCAATTATTGCGAAGAATGCGAATATAAAACAAACTATCATCGTTGTATATATTTTAGAGGCTTCTTACTGATACTAGCAGTTTTTTTGAAAGTAGTTGATGAAGACACGAATTTGCTATCACCTCGAATAGGTAAAATGAATGAAATTCCCATATATTTTGTGTGTAGTGAAGGTAAAGGTGTTGCAAATAAAGATCAGCAGACGCAGTTAAAATTAAGTCATTTTATTTATGCTTTAAAATTGGAGAGAGATTTATCTTATAAATTAGAAGATGGTTGTATTATTGTATGGGGATCTGAGAGAACACCTAGAGATAATCAGAGAAAGTGTGGTTATTCGGAGTATAAAAATGTGTTAAGAGATATTACGCATATTCCGGGAAATGGGTTGGATATAACATGCGTTTTTTCAGAACCTAAACCAACAGTTATTATTCATATTAATGAAATCATAAATATGTTGCGTGAGGGAAAATTAAACCAATTAAAAGAGAATTTTGATAAATATATTGAGGAATTAGGGAAATGATAGAATATATTTGTATAGAAGATGAGGAAGAATTGAAAGATAACATTTCTGATAGTGGAAGTAAAGTAGTACACATGAAAAGAGAAGTTAATGGGTATTTTATCCATGTTATATGTTGCCAGTTTTCTGACGTAAAAGAGTTGGAAAACAATTGGGAAGAACTGGTGACTAATGTAGCCGATATAGTTCAGAAAAAGTTGAAAGAACTAATTGAAATATTTAATATATATATCATTTTCTTTCAGGTGGGAATCGATGAATTTGTGGTAGATAAAATAGAACAAAATAAATATTCTTCTAGAAAGTTAGTAATAAATCAAAAAATGCCAGAGGATAGGGACGAGTTAAAAAATATAATAAGTAGAAAATTATTCGAGCTTGATATAGAAAAGGATAATAGTAAGCCAAACTTTGTTATAAAAGAAATGGATTTTCTGAATGATAGTGAGAGCGAAAATCGTGAATTTGCCATGGAACAATATATTGAAAAGAGAGCCGAGGGGGAATATCAATGAAAAAGATTAGTAAAATTACCTTAGAGAATTTCAGAGTTTTTTCGGGGAAAAACGAAATAGATTTTAACAACTCTGATAAAAAGCCGGCGGATTTTGTTTGTATATATGGAAAGAATGGATTTGGAAAAACATCATTATTTGATGGTTTCGAATGGTTTTTTACAGGTGAAATTCACTTACTAGCAAAAGATTTAAAAAGTAATGTATCAAAATATATAGGAGATATTTTAAAATGTAAATATGCAAAAGATGGGGAGAAAGCAGGGGTTGGTATTCAATATTCTGATGGAGAAAACGGATATCGGACTGTTATTAGGAGAACAAATTCTGCCAATGATTATGGAAAGGGAAGAACAAATGGTGTCTGCAAAGAAATGATTGACAAAAAGCAGATTTTACCTCATAGCAAAATAGATAGCTTTGTATATGCAACTAAGCCATCAGATATGTATAACGAATGGGGAAATTTTTGGGATCCAGATAATAAACAGCGTGAAATTTTTGAGTCTGTTTATAATGTTTATAAAAAAATTTGCAATGAAATTAAGGATTATACTGAACAACTTGGAGAGTTAGAGAATAAGTTAAAACAATTGAATATAGAGCAGAAAGTTGGAGATTATAATAAATCTGTGGAATCCTATAATCGTCTGTTGGTGAAAGGCATTCCTGATTTGCCATATATAGAGTATTTTAAAAATAATAAAATTAATATAAACAGCAACTTATTTAGCAAAAAAGCAGCGGAACAATTAAGTACTTATATATCAAATCAAAATTTGGTAAACAGTCAGTGTAAATTTTTACAAGATTATTTCGAGGACTATCAGAATTTTATAGGCTTACAACAAGAGATGTCAAATAGGAAAAAGAGATGGGAGAGAATAATTTCTAAGTGCCAGAAAAAAAGAGAACTTCTATTACAGGCAGAAGATTTAGAAAACAAGGAAAAAAAATATATAGAGAGTAGAGATAAGCTTTTAGCGGAATTTGATAAGTCATGGTTTGATGATTATCAAAAATATATTAGAATAAAAACTAAATATCAGATTCTAAATGAACAATTAGAAAATAAAAGAGCAGAAATGCAAAAAGTCAGCAATCATATTGAGGATTTTAAAAAAAGTATAGAAAATTGTAGTCGAAAGAAGAATAGTGTGTTAATTAAATGTGAAGAATGGAAAAAACAAATTAAAGCACTAGACATACAGGAAAAATCCCTATTCAAAGAGGATACATTGAATAGTCTTAAAGAAAAGAAGGAAAAGGTTGATGAACAAAGACAAATATATGAAAAAGAATTGTTTTATTTGAATAAAGCATCTGTAGGAGAGTATGAGAAATTTATAGAATCATTAACTTCAGATGAGTTATTGCTATATCACTGGATAAAGGAATGGGATGAAAATGAAAAAAAACTTAAAGGAGTATTAAATGCTTCCAGATTAAAGGAAAGAGATGCAAAATATAGATATGAAACAATGCGGGAAAATGTCAATAGCTTGGACAATTTACTGACATTAGCTAAAAAAGAAATTCAAAAAAACGATACATGTATATGTCCGGTATGTAAGAGCAAGTTTGGTGATCAAAAAGAATTATTGGGCAAGATTGATATGTCTGTTCAGCGAGACACTTTATTAATGCTTAAAACACAATGGGACTCTGCTATTGAGATACTAAAAAAAGCGGAAGATGATTATAGAATGGGCTGTGAGGACATTAAAACATCAATAAATACCAAGGCATATACAATCGAACAGTTGATTGTTAGTTGCGAGCAAGAAAGTATTCGATATAAAAAAGAATGGAATGAAAAGCAGGAACTTATTCAGGAAGTTAAAGAAAAAAAAGAAAGATTGAAGCAAGCTGTAAATCAAGATATGGAGATAGATATTGGAAGGCTTTCGGTCGAATCTGTGGAAAATGCATGTGAAAAAAGTTTATCTATAATAGATCAGATGTTGATTGAAAATGAGAATAATATAAAGGAACAGCAAAAAAAACAAGAGAGTTTTTTGAAAAAAATTAAACAGAATGAGATTTTAGCAGATGAATTTAGAAAAGAAATAGAGGATTTTAGCAGTAATTCTTCCAATCTGCAAAAGCGGGAAATTATGGAGCAGAGAAAGATATTTTCATATGAGGAATTTCAAACAATAATTGAGGAATATAAGGACAAAATACAACAATGTGAGTCCGAAAAAAAAGAAGTACAAGACATGCTAAAAAAGTATAATATATATTATACGGATAATATTGAAAAATACCGATCCCTCTTGGAAACAAAGAAAATTGAATCTGCAGATTGGGTAGAGCGTTATGAGCAATATAAGGAAAAGCTTTTTCAAAAGCAAAATATATCAAAGAAAACTATTGCAACAGTGTACAAAGGGAACATGATAAAAAACTTAATAATGGACTGCCGATCTTACACATGATACCGCCCTACCGAGACTATGGGCGGTATTTTTGTATCATGGCAGAGAAAGGAGGAACCATGTGACCGGGTCTGATGGTAAACGGTAGAACCTGAGTACCTTTTTATTCACTTCAAGTTATGCCATAATCAT
>OBVH01000521.1_pt1 | contig 18785 bp, 15 predicted proteins | sample 1495001 | NCBI WGS metagenome assembly OBVH01 (sample SAMEA2579959, study PRJEB22360) | human gut metagenome
ATCGTTGTCAATTCCATATCAGATAACTCCTTCAATCAAATTTCACCGACGCTTTCGCGGCAATAACAATTCTATTATAACACTTTATTTTCCATATGTCCTGCAAGCCACTCAAATAAATCGTCATATACCTGTTCCCGGTCTGATTCGTTTAAAATCTCGTGACGGTCGCCGGTATAGAGCTGCAAAGATACGTCTCTTATCCCTGCCGCCCTGTATTTTTCATATATTTTACGAACGCCTTTTCCGAAGTTTCCCACCGGATCTTCCGAACCTGCCGCAAACAAAATCGGCAGATTCTTCGGAATCATATAGACGCCCTCTTTTCTCTGCATGCTGATCATTCCCGAAAACATGCTGTAATATGCATTTACCGTGAAAACAAATGAGCAGAGCGGGTCGGATACATAAGCGTCCAAATGTTCTCTGTCACTTGTGACCCAGTCGGCTCTTGTCCTCGCCGGTTTGAATTTTCGATTAAAATTTCCCACAACTAAATGATCCACAAAATGACTTCTGTAATGCCAGCCGCGCACAGCCGCCATCAGCCTGCATAAGCGCTTCCCGAACACAAGCGTCGCCTTTTTATGATCGGCAACCGCGCCCATAATGATCGCCCCGCTCAATCCCTTGCCGTACATCTGAATATACTGACGCAAAAGCGAAGACCCCATACTGTGTCCGAGCATAAAATACGGAACGTTCGGATATTTCTTCATCGTCCTCTGCCGAAGTGTATGAATATCGCCTATAACGCATGCATTTCCGTATTTTTCACTGAAAAAACCATATTCTGATTTCGCCTGTACCGACTTCCCGTGTCCAAGGTGATCATTCCCTACGACATAGAAACCCTTGCCGCATAAAAATTCGGCAAATTCATCATATCGCTTGATATACTCCACCATTCCGTGGCAGATCTGCAATACCGCTTTTACCTCGCCCTCCGGTTTCCATTCTATCGTATGAATCTCTGTATTACCGTCTTTTGATGGGAAATAGAACTCGTCTCTCATGTCACTGATGCTTCCTTACCTGTCATCTAATTTTATATAATCGCGGTATGGTGCGAGCGGCTTATACGCAGGACGTATGATCTTATCCACATTTTTAAGCTCTTCCAACCTGTGCGCGCTCCATCCTACAATACGCGCCGCCGCAAAAATCGGTGTGTACAATGCCGGCGGAAGATCGAGCATACTGTAGACAAGTCCGCTGTAAAAATCGACGTTTGCATTAACGCCCTTATACATCTTTCTCTTTTCTCCGATGATCTCAGGCGCAAGGTGCTCTACTTTTTCATAAAGACCGTATTCTGCCTCATGGCCTTTTTCCTTCGCAAGCTTTTTCACAAACCCTTTGAATATATCCGCTCGCGGATCGGAGATCGAATAAACGGCATGTCCCATACCGTAGATCAATCCTTTCCTGTCGAACGCTTTTTTATCAAGAAGCGCTTCCAGATATGCCCGGATCTGATCTTCGTCTTCCCAGTCTGTCAAAACAGACTTCATATCCTCGAACATCTGAGTCACTTTGATGTTCGCGCCGCCGTGCTTCGGTCCTTTCAAAGATGCCATCGCAGCCGCGATCGTAGAATATGTATCCGTTCCCGATGACGTAACAACGTGAGTCGTAAAAGTCGAGTTGTTTCCGCCGCCGTGATCCATGTGAAGCACAAGAGCCATATCCAGGATCTCTGCCTCAAGTTTTGTATATTTACGATCCTCGCGGAGCATCATCAAAATATTTTCCGCTGTGGACAGTTCCGCTTTCGGCGCATAGATATAGAGATCCTCTCCTCTGCGGTAATTATACGCATGATATCCGTATACCATCAGCATCGGAAACTGACTGATGAGGTTCAGACACTGACGGAGAACGTTCGGAATACTCGTATCATCCGCTTTCTCGTCATAAGAATAAAGCTGCAGGATACTTCTCGTAATGCTGTTCATCATATCGCGGCTCGGCGCTTTCATGATGACGTCACGCACGAAGTTCGGAGGAAGCATACGGCGCTCTGCGATCATATTCTGAAACTCTTCCAACTGTGCTTTATTCGGAAGTTCGCCGAACAGAAGCAAGTACGCCGTCTCCTCAAATCCCGGGTGATCCGCCTCGAGGAATCCTCTGACAAGATCTTTGATATTATAACCTCTGTAATACAGATTCCCCTCACACGGTACAGACTTTCCGTCTACGATTTTTGATGCGCACACATCGGAAATGTTCGTAAGTCCGGCAAGCACGCCCTTTCCATTCAGGTCGCGGAGACCTCTTTTCACTTCATACTTCGTGTATAATTCCTTCTCGATCGCATTATTCTGCTCGCACTTAAGAGCAAGTTCTTCAATCTTCGGAGTAATATCAAAAAATATGCTGTCTATATTTTTTGCCATACAACTTCCTCCTTTTTATTTTGGTATATTTGTTTATTATACTAAAAATAAAGAAATTATACAATAAACTGTCTATTAAATATTTATGAATAGACAGTTCAGCCATCCAGATGTCCGCGAAGCATAAAACATGCTTGCATGTTTTTATGAGCGGGCATCTGGATGAGGTGAGCGCCCGGTTATGAGGAAAACTGTGGCGGCAGCCACGATAAGCACGCAGTGCGGTTTTCCGAATGGCGCAAGCTGAACTGTTTTATTCAGCACGTAATCATTTTTCTCTCAGATCACAAAAATGATTCGCAAGCTGTGCAAACTCCGCAAGCGTCAAAGCTTCGCCTCTCACGCTCGCCCCTTTTCCAAGTTTTTCTATCGCCCCTTCAATCTCCTCTTTTGAAAAATCAATCTCAGGGGAGTTTTTCAAGCCGTTCGCCAATGTTTTTCTCCGCTGATTAAAAGATGCGCGGATTACCCGAAACATCAGCTTTTCATCCCGCACTTCGACAGGCGGATGTTCGTGCCTTTCTAAACGTATCACCGCCGACCCTACTTTCGGTCTGGGCATAAAACAGTTGGGCGGAACATTTGCCACAATATACGGTTTGGCATAATACTGCACCGCAAGAGACAATGCGCCGTAGTCTTTTGTTCCCGGCCCGACCTGCATCCGATCCGCCACTTCTTTCTGTACCATGACCGTAATACTTTTTATCGGAACATGATTTTCAAACAACCCCATAATGATCGGCGTAGTAATATAATAGGGCAGATTTGCAACAACTTTGATCGGTCTGCCCTCATTCTCTTCTTCTACCAACTTTCTGATATCAACTTTGAGCACGTCTTCGTTGATCACACGTACATTGTCATAGCCGTCAAGCGTATCTTCCAAAATCGGGATCAAAGCTCTGTCGATCTCTACTGCGATTACTTTTCCTGCCGCACATGACAAATACTGGGTCATCGTTCCTATTCCCGGACCGATCTCAAGTACGAGATCGTCTTTCCCGATCTCCGCCGCACGGATGATCTTATCTAAAACATGTGTATCGATCAAAAAATTCTGTCCGAATTTCTTTTGAAAAATAAAATTATATTTTTGAAGCACCGCAATCGTATTCTGCGGATTGCCAAGCGTTGGTTCTTTCATACGTTTCCTTCCCAAATCTGTTTTTTCAGAAGTTCCGTGCGGCTTATCATTCTTTGGCTTTTCCCCCGCACCTTTTCTTTTTCTCTAAAATCCGTTTTTCTCTAAAGTCCGTATAACTTCCGTGCGTTTTCCTCCGTCTGTAACACGACGTCTTCTGCTGCTGCGCCTTTTAGGGCCGCGATCTCTTCCGCCACATACGGAAGGTAAAGCGAACTGTTTCGCTTTCCTCTATATGGAACAGGCGCAAGGTACGGACAGTCCGTTTCCAGTACGATCGACTCCAAAGGAATCTCCTGAACGACCTGTTTTAGTTTCTTTGCATTCTTAAAAGTTACCACTCCGCCAATTCCGATATAATACCCCATTTTCACATACTCTTTTGCCATCTCCGCCGAGTATGAATAACAGTGTATCACGCCGCGCAGTCCCGACGCATATTCTTTCATAATCTCCATCGTATCTGCGGCAGCCTCCCTGCTGTGGATAATGACCGGTTTCTCTTTTTTTCGCGCAAGATCGAGCTGTCTGATAAACCATTCTTTTTGAAGATCATGATTTTCCTTATCCCAATAATAATCCAGACCGATTTCTCCGACCGCCTTGATCTTTTCTTTATCAAGAAGACGTTCCATCCTTGCAAACTGAGTTTCATCAAGATTTCCGACTTCGTCGGGATGAACGCCGATCGCCCCGTACACAAACGGATACTCTTCTGTCAGTTTTACGATCTTATCCCATGACAGGATTGTAGAACCTGCATCCATTATCATGCCGATTCCCGCATCCTGCATCTTCCCCAGGATTTCCCCCCGGTCCTCATCAAACTGCTCATCATCATAATGAGCATGTGTATCGATTATCATCTTTTCAGAATCCTTTCTCTCTTATTTATCCTGACAACACTGCCGGTCTTTCTCGCTTGAGCCTTGTACACACACGTTTAAGAGAAATCTTTCAAATTCCCGTCTGTTCCACACTTCCGGCGTCGGATAAAGCGGATTTGCCTCTTTTTCCGCCCATTTTGCGATCTGCTTCACATCCGCTTTTCGGATCATCTCCGGATATTGCGGAATCTGCATCTTCACTTTCAGTTCTTCGATCCATCCGATAAACGCATCCGCCTTCACACTGTCAGACTCCTGCGGTGTCGTAAGTCTGCACACATCACTTAATTCCGCCAGTTTCTTACATGCCGCGTCTCCATATGCCCGCATCACATAAGGAAGAAAAATCGCCATTGCCAGTCCATGAGGCGTTCCATACAATCCGCCGACCGCATGGCCGATCGCATGAACATATCCGACTCCTCCTCTTGTAAATGCCCGTCCTGCATAAAACGCCGCCTGCTGCATCTTCTGTCTCGCCTCGATATCGCTTCCGTTTTCATATACTTTCAGCAGATTTTCATAGATCAGTCTGACAGCTTTCCTGCACAATTCCCGCTCTGTATCACTGTTATATTTATCATTTGTATACGCTTCCACCGCATGACACAAAGCATCCATCCCCGTCATAGCGGTAACGTCCGGCGGCAGTCCCAGCGTCAGTTCGGGATCGAGCACCGCATACTTTGGCATAAGCCGCAGATCATTGATCGCCGCCTTATGGTGCGTCGCTGTATCCGTGATAACTGCCGATATCGTCGTTTCCGAGCCGGATCCTGCCGTTGTAGGAACCGCAAACAACATCGGAATCTGCTTGACAACCCGAAACAACCCCTGCAGCTGCCTTATCTGTCTGTTCGGTCTTGCGATACGCGCTCCAACCGCTTTCGCACAGTCAAGAGGCGCTCCTCCGCCCAGCGCAAGCATACAGTCACACCCATTTTCCAGAAACACTTTCACCGCATCTTCCACATTTTCATCGGTAGGATTTTGTTCTACCTTATTGTAGATGACATACAAAAGTCCCTGTTCTTCCATCTCTTCAAGCACTCCGTCAAGAAGCCCTCGCCCGATCAGAGTAGGACCTGTAACGATAAGCGCCTTTTTTAACCCTCTCCGTTTGATCGCCGCAGGAAGGTGGCGGACCGCTCCCGCTCCCTTCATCAATTTCGGCGTCCGCCACGGGATAGTGGAAATTCCGGCTTTCATAACTGATTGAAACATTCTGCAATACATTTTCTTGACGCTTTTCTTTGTCGTCATATATACGCATCCCCTTATTAAATTCACATCATCATACACGCATCATTATCGCGCGCAAATATTTATACTTAAAATAAAACTCTTTTCTTTCTCCCCATTATCTTTTCACAAAATACTCTTCATACCATACGAGGAAAGTATAGATTGTCCACACTTTTCTCCAGTTATCCGAATTGCCTCCTACATACTCGTCAAAAATAGCCCGTATCTCTTCAACATGAAAGAATTTTTCCGCGATATCGCTCGCAAAAAGTCTTCTCACGTCCGCATTATACCGATCATCCGCCATCCAGATACGAATCGGCACAATAAATCCGAGTTTCTTGCGAAATGCAATTTCTTCCGGAAGCACTTTTGCAGCCGCTGTACGAAGAGCGACTTTATTCTGTTCTTCATTTACCTTGTACTCCGACGGCATTCTTGATGCAATGTCAAAAATTCTTCTGTCCGTCAGCGGCATTCTTATCTCAAGTCCCGCTGCCAGACTCATCTTATCTACATTGAGATAAATATCGCCTTCAAGCCAGATCTGAATATCTACATCAGACATTTTAGTCAGAGGATCAAGACCTTCCGTTTCCTCGTAAATCCCCCGCGCAAGTTCGATCGGAAGTACGTCCGGATCGTATTTTTTCAAAATCCGCTTCTTCTCATCCTCTTTCATGATATTTGTATTTCCGACATAAAATGTCTTTAAATTCTCCCCGTATCTTTCTGCGTTGCGATACATATTATATCCGCCGAAAAATTCATCTGCGCCTTCACCTGAATAACAGATTTTCGTATGCTTTGCGGTTTCTCTGCACGCAATGGCAAACGCGATCGCCGACGCGTCTCCAAGCGGCTGTTCCATATTGTACATCACATACGGGACAACAGCGAAATATTCCTCCGGAGTGATCCGGCATCGAAGATTTTTTCTTCCCAAAATATCAGCCGTCTGTTTCGCCAGACCCGATTCGTCAAAGCGTTCCTCGTCATATCCGCACGAATCTGTCGTCTCTACATCCGACATTGCCAAAACGTAAGACGAATCGACGCCGCCTGATAAAAATGACTCCGCATACTCTTCTTTTGTTTTTACTTCCGGCATGATCTCGCCTATCGTCGTATGGATCTCATCTGCCCACTGCTCCAGTGTACGGCTATTGTCCGGATGAAACTGAGGCATCCAATAACGCTCTATCGTAAGCTTTCCGTTCTGCCATACAAGATACCGGCCCGGAAGCAGCTTTTTCAGACCGCGGAAAAATGTATTTTCGCCCGCCACATAAGTAAGGCTTAAATAAAGCTGAAGCATCTCTTCGTTTAATTCTTTTACAAATCCCGGCTGTTCCATAATCTTTCGGATCGTTGTTCCGTAAAGCAGTTTTCCGTCCGCCGTTTCGTAATAATAAAACGGTTTTGTTCCAAACTGATCTCTTAAGCAAAACAGTTTCTCTTCCGCTTCATCCCACAGGGCAAAGGCAAACATCCCGTGCATGTGATCTGCCATCTCATTTCCCCATGTTTCATATGCCTTCACAAGGATCTGTTCCTCACGCTCTTCCCTTGTCAGATCAAGAGGAATATCCAGTCTTTCGCAAAGTTCTTCCCAGTTTCTTATATGACCTCTGTATTCTTTTACTTTTATCATCTGTTTCCACTCCCAACTTTACGCCGCCCATATTGCAGGGGCATATCGGCTTTTATCAACTCTTTTGTTACACGGCTATTATAAACGAAAGCCTGTCATGTTACAAGACCGGCGCATACACCGCTTTCGTCCTTTCTCCTTCTCCTTGAAGTTCCACTTCCGGAAAGCTTTGAATGTATTGCTTAAATTGTGAATAACCATAATCTCTCACTTTAAAATCCGCGAATTTCAGTCTGATCCGATTGCCCAAAGCGCTCAATGGGATTCCTGATTCCCCGCTTGCTTCGATCTGATACAAAATATATTCTTCTACCATTTCTTTTCTGCTCTTATCTTCATTGAGCGCTACAGATACTTTTGTTCCCTCCTGAATGAGCATTAAACGAGGAAGCGTTTCCAAAAATTTGGACAAAAGACTATAACCATAGCGGCGGACATCAAAATCAGGATATAGCTTGACAAGCCTGCTCCCGACTTCGCCAAGTCCCGTCTCTCTGTCATTGTTTTTATTCTCCGTAATAATCTTAACGACCGCTTCTTCCACTTGTTCTTTCGTAGCCGAAATCATTTTTTTCGATTCTTTTCCACTTACAGTATGGAAAACGGTTTTTTCCTCCCTCTCGGAAACGCCCATCATATTATCTTCCAAAAGAAGTTCCAGTTCCGTAAAGATCTCGCATGCCTTACGAAACGGCAGGGGCGTTTTCGCCTCTCCCATTCCGATCACACGCTTCCCGCTCTCCCGCAGCCTGCTTGCAAGCCTTGTAAAATCGCTGTCGCTTGAAACAAGACAGAACCCCTCGAGTTCGCTCGCATACAGCATATCCATAGCGTCAATGATCATTGCCGAGTCAGTTGCATTTTTTCCGTAAGTATAACTAAACTGCTGGATCGGAGTGATAGAGTTCTGCAAAAGTTCTTCCTTCCACCCCGCGCTGTTCGGACGGGTCCAGTCTCCGTAGATCCTTTTATATGTTACATTTCCATATTTCGACAGTTCATCTAAGATCGGTTTAATATATTTTGCGGACACATTATCCGCATCAATTAAAAGCGCGAATCTTTCTTCCATTCTCTGTATACCTCCCCACTCATATTTTTCCACGTAAATGTTCCCTTTTCATAAACCATATAGCTGTGGGAAGAACCTTCTTTCGGAATCGAAACCGATCCCGGGTTCAGATACATATACTCATTTCCGTTCTCATCCGCTATTTTCTCACAGGCAGGCACATGCGTATGCCCGTTCAGCAAAATATCTCCGTTCTTCAGCGGAGGCATACACTGAGGATTGTGCACATGTCCGTGGGATGCAAAAACCACGCCTGTATCCTCAAGCTGCAGTACACAATAATCTGCCATGACCGGAAACTCTAAAACCATCTGGTCTACATCGGCTTCACAGTTTCCCCTCACACAGAGCAGTTCCTCCTTGACTTCATTCAACATCCGTATCACTTCTTTCGGGGCGTAGCCTTTCGGCAGATCATTGCGGGGCCCATGATATAAAAGATCTCCTAAAAGAAGGAGTCTGTCCGCTTTTTCTCTTCGATACGCCTCAAGCATCTGTCCACAATACACAGCCGAACCATGTATATCTGACGCGATCATCCACTTCATACTTTTTCTCCACATATTTAGATTTGACAGGTTTTAAACTATGCAAAATATCTCTCCTGTCCTTTTATTTTTATCATTTTAACATAATGCTTCTGTTTTTGTAAATCCGCCCTCCTGACAGGCTGCTATATCACAAACACCGCAAAAGACCCGAGCATTTTACGAAATTTTCTTTTATGCACAGCCGGTCATAATCTCCACAAACGGTATGCCTGCTCAACTGCCGCTTCCATATTTGCCTCCGCATTTTCCCGCTTCATTGCCGCTTCAAGAGAAACCGCCTCTCTTAATATCGGAAAGAATGCATCGATCCCCTGCTCATTGCATGCTCCGGCGTCACGCGCAGCAGCCCCGGCAAATGCAATGACCGGTTTTCCATATTTCTTCGCAAGCTTTGCAATCCCGATCGGCGCTTTCCCCATAGCGGTCTGTCCGTCCATACGCCCTTCTCCGGTAATCACAAGATCAGCCTTCGCAATTTCCTGCTCCAAGCCTGTTTCTTTTATTACAATCTGGATGCCGGATTCCAACTGTGCATCCATAAATGTAAGAAATGCAAATCCCAAACCGCCTGCCGCCCCTGTACCCGGATACATAGGATCTGCTTTCGGAATCTTTTTCTTCACTAAAGACGCATAAGAAAAGAGAAGACGATCTAATCTTTCGGTCATCTCTTCATCCGCGCCTTTCTGCGAACCATACACAACGCTCGCCCCTGTCTCTCCGCACAATACGTTCGTTACGTCACAGGCAATCTTGAATTTACATTCCGCAAGCTCAGGGATCACGTTATCATCTGTAATCTCCGCCAGTTCTTCCAGCCCCCATGCCCCAATCGGAATCTGTTCCCCGTTTTCCTTCAGCAGGCCAAAACCCAAAGCCTGAAGCATTCCTGCTCCCCCGTCGTTTGTCGCGCTTCCTCCGATCCCGACAATAAATTTCCTGCATCCGTTTCGCACAGCGTCCTTTATCACTTCTCCCACCCCGTAAGTTGTCGTATACAACGGATTTCGTTCTTCCTCTGAAAGAAGAGTTAGCCCTGCCGCTTTCGCAATCTCAATGACCGCTGTTTTATCTCCTGCTTTTCCACCTGTATTCTCGATCACACCATACTCGCACACAACCGTTTCCCCGATCGGTCCGGTTACAGAAACTTTCCGTATCGTTCCGTTCATACCGGACACCAACGCTTCCACTGTTCCCTCGCCTCCGTCTGCCAGCGGTCTGACATGCACTTTTGCTTCGGGATCAACTTTATGAATTCCCTTTGCGGCGGCTTTTCCCGCCTGTACCGAAGTCATACTTCCTTTAAATGAGTCAATCGCCGCCACAATTTCCATAAATCCATCCATTCCTTTCACTTTACGCAGACAGAAAACATTATAAAAATGTTTCCCCGCACTTGTTTGTCATCATATAAATACCTTCAATGTACACAGCGTATCATTTCTTTTTTTACATTTCAATAGCTTTGCACGACCACCTCCCAAAGAATGCTCCGGCAGTCCAAAGTCGGACACAATGTAAGATTGCGTACTGCAAATAGCTCGGAGTTTTCTACTGTACTCTTGTACCCTACCGACAGATATGCTATATTATAGGCACAAAAAAGGATTCTTGTCTTTTTACTATTTATTCTCTTCCCGCGAGCTATTTTAGTGCTTAATGAAAATGAGATTGACGAAACTTTTTGGGACAATGAAGAATAGCTCTTAATCAACCGTCAACACTCTCACCATGAAAGGATGTGTTACTATGCCATTACCACAGCAGAACAAAGAATATACTATCGATGATATCTATGCCCTGCCAGATGGACAGCGGGCAGAGCTGATTGACGGTCAGATGTACATGATGGCACCGCCCACGCGGAGGCATCAGCAGATACTTGGTGCCCTATATCGTAAAATTGCTGACTACATCGACAAGAAAGGCGGCTCCTGCGAGGTCGATATTGCCCCGTTTGCCGTATTTCTGAATGCCGATGATAAAAACTATGTCGAGCCTGATATAAGCATTATATGCAATCCCGACAAGCTCACAGATAAAGGCTGCACAGGTGCGCCGGACTGGATTATTGAGATCGTATCCCCGGGCAGCAGGCGCATGGACTACTACACAAAACTATTCAAATACCGTACTGCCGGTGTTCGCGAATATTGGATTGTTGATCCAACGAAAAGCAGAATCACGATTTATTTATTTGAATCCGACGATACCGCAGAATATACTTTCTCTGAGGCTGTCAAAGCCGGAATCTATGATGATCTGGAGATTGATTTCAGTTCAATGAATATCTAAATAAAAGACTGCCGCTCCACATCATCACTGGCGGGGCGGCTTTTTGTATAGGCAACGAGCCAAAGTCTGGGCTTGCCTTGATTTTTGCACTTCTCTATGCTATACTAACCCACGTTACAAAAACCCCGAAAAATAAGGTCTTACAAGGGTTTCGCCGATTCCCGGCGTAAGCCAAATACCTGCGGTATTTGACTCTCGCGACATTCGCCAAATGGATGTGCAAGCATCTCCACATGGCTCATTGTTTCGCGGAAAATGAATCGTGTGTTCGTGACCTTCCACACGTAAAACAAAACTAAAGGAGAATTAAAAAATGAAAACAACTCAACAAAACAAAGTGCTTTTCATGGCACAAGCGGCAATGATCGCCGCAATCTATGTCGTACTGACTATGCTCGGTGCATCTTTTGCATTCGGAGAAGTGCAGATCCGTTTTTCGGAAGCGCTCACAATTCTGCCCGCACTTACACCAGCGGGAATCCCCGGAGTATTTTTAGGATGTCTTATCAGCAACATATTAGGCGGAGCGATCTTGCCGGACATTATTTTCGGAAGTATCGCCACATTGATCGGAGCTTTATTTACATGGCAACTTCGCAATAAAAGCAAATATTTAGCGCCGATTCCTCCGATCATCGCAAACGCAGTCATCGTTCCGTTTATTTTAAAATACGGTTATGCAGTTCCTCTGCCGATTCCGTTTATGATGCTGACTGTCGGTCTCGGAGAAGTAATCTCATGCGGAGTTCTCGGAATGATCCTGTACACAGCGCTGAACAAATATAAAGGTATTTTATTTAAACCTTCTGTTTCATAACACATTTTATCTAAAATGTCTAAAATAGAAAATATCCGTGAGATACGTTTTCGCATCCCACGGATATTTTTATAATTGATATTTATATATTCTCATCATGCACGATATAAAACTGTGCCTCTGTACGATAAAACTTAGATTATCTGATATATCCGATAAACGTATTTCCGCCTGCCTCGGCCATTTTCTCCATTTCTCCCATAGCGACCGTATAGGCTTCCCCTGTATTCGGATCGACATATGTGATATCTGTCATCGTATACCCTGTCAGAAGCACCGCATGTCCTGATTCCAGTATCACAATCATCGGACATCCTCTGTTGATCACATAAAGCATCTGATCAAGAGAACAGCCTGTCAGATCAAGTCTCTGAGCACGATACTGTTCCATATAACGCTCGCATGCATCAAGAGAGCTTTCACCGCCTTCACATTGAAACTTACCAGCCTCTGTTGAATAAACGAGATCTCTGTTTCCTTTCTCCCATACATACTTTTGTTCGGAAGAAATCACAACTCCTGAAACTTGTTCCGCCTTTTGAACGGCATATCCTGCTTTATTATAAACAGCCGCTAATTCTCCCATGCCGTAAACGTAATACTTTTCTTCGTTCCCTTTTCCTTTCGGCTCGATCGTCAGTGTCTTTTTACTGATCTGGTATGCAGGTTTTTCATTGCGCTTCTGTTTCTCTTTCAATCCATCCGCAAATGTAAAGCGCATCTGTTTTCCTGTATCTTCCGACACATATGTCTCAAACGTGATCTTTGATTCTTTACGCTCCGCGTTATTCGTAACATATTCCTGTTTTGTAGAATTATATGTTTCTCCGTCTTTTACGACACGATTAAAAGTCAGCAGGTTTCCGTCGATCAGAACATCTGTCGTATAAATGCTTTGTTCTGTAAAATTATACTGCGCGGCTTCTTTGTTCTTTTCGTTTCTGATCTGCACCTCATACATCGGCGTGATTTCTTCACCTGACACCGTAATCCCGGTATCCGCAGGATTTACTTTACCATATATAAAGTCTCCGTTGATAAATCCAATCGGCCGCAGATTTTCCCCTTCTTCCGCCTTGATCGTATAATCATCTCCGCTTTTTAAGTTCATTATATGAAGTTTTGCAGTCTTATCTTCTTTTTCCGTAGTCTGATACACCATAAGATGACCGTCATCCGAAACAGCATACCGCTCGTCAGTAAGATTTTCCGCAAGCACTTTCTTCTCGTCTTCTTTCAGATCGATCCGATACAACGTTCCATCTGCAAGAACGTGCAGAAGTGATGTACTTTGATTATAATACACCATTTTCCCAAGCTCATCTTCCGCGATCGCAAATGATTTCCTACTCGTGATAAACGCCTTTTCCTCGATCATATTTTCAGCCGCATCATAGTAATAAATACCGACGCCGACTTCTCCTTCGTGACTGCCGCGCGTCATATAGCCATAAACGGCAAATGTGACATTATTTTTATTATCAAGGCTGATCACGCGCACCGCATGCTGATCATTCTGTCCCCGCGTATCCCGACCTTCCTGATCCGCCATAGCAAATACTTTTGTCAGCTTTCCTTTCTTCGATTCGTACAGCCATAATTCTCTTGCCTGCACAAACGCAGCCGAAGTCTGATCTTTATTGATCTCATAGGAAATATCTTCAGGAATAATACCGAGCATGATCCCGTTTTCGTCAAAAGCACTTTCTTTGCCGTCGAATACTTGTTCCATATCCCGATTATAATCCAGCAGGTAGATCGTATCTACGAGAAATCTCACCCGGAAGAACTCTTTCACGTTATAAATTCTCGACGTACCTTCTTCATCTGTGCAGGAAACTTTATATTTTGCGAGGATCGAAGTATATACCGTATTGCTTTCTTTAATATCCCACTCCACATCCCCGATCACAGACGGCGCCATATCTCCCCACTGTATATGAGTAATGTCCGAATGAATATTTACTGTTTGATATGTCGTATTATCACTCTTTTCATTCGGCTCTAAATATGCCGTAAGTTCCTCTGTCGCTTCTTTATTAAGAGCTTTCGTATGAAAATCTTTTGCAAATGCAAGACACTGATCTGTCGTCACCTCTTTCGGACGTACAATGCGAGTATAATAGCCTGCTGTCTTTCCGTTTTGAGACAACTGCGTATCAAGCGTCACTTTTAAAACAGCTTCCGGCTCTTCCGCCGACAAAATCCCCTCCAAGTCCAGATCTGCTGCCGAAGTTTCTTTTGCTATGTTTGCCTTGCCTTCTGCATGTTTCTTCGTTCCGTCAAGCGAGTATACCTCATATTTAAGCTTATTGATCTTATTTCCGTATTTTTCTACCTTTACAGTCAGCGAACCGTCACTTTCAAGCGGAGTGATCGTATCGCGCACAGCCGGTATCTCCATCTCGTTTACATAACCAAAAAGAGGATTCACTTCCGTTTCCCCGACAAAAAAAGAAATCCTCGGCAGAGACGCCGCCCCCATATCCGCAGCGTCATCCGATACATCTTTATTTATCACCAGACTCGAAATAATGATCGCGGCAAAAAACACAACGATCAAAATACCTGCTTTCATGATTTTTTTCTTCATTCTTCGCAATTCTCCCCTTTATCTGCCAACAGTCTCCCCAAAGTCGGCTCTATCTGTAAAAACCGTTCACATTTTTCAATCTCTGTTCCCGCACCTTTTTTCGGAATCTTTTCCGTACCTGTTCTGACTGCCCGCAGCAAAATATTTTTCGGAGTATGCTCCATATCGATAAATTCAAGCACCTGCGTATCGTATCCCGCATCTTCTAAATATTTTGCCCTCAGCCCGTCCGTTACGAGCGCCGCAAATCTCTCCCTGAGCAGCCCATAATCCATGATCGGATCCAAGCACCCATCATGACACTGCGCTTTATCCGCCTTAGCAAATTGACCGTTCACCTCATGCTGACAGCACGGCACTGACAAGATCACTTTTGCATTCCAGCCGATTGCTTTTGCAAGTGCATAGTCTGTCGCCGTATCACATGCATGAAGCGTCACGACAACATCCACTTCACTCACTCCTTCATAATCCGCAATATCTCCTACAAGAAAATGAAGTTTTTCATACCCATATTTTTTTGCAAGTCCGTTGCAGCGATGGATCACATCTTCCTTCAGATCGAGTCCGATCACATTAATATCAAACCCTTTCAATTCTTTCAAATAATAATACATCGCAAATGTAAGGTATGATTTTCCGCAGCCAAAATCAAGGATTGTCAGTTCACGACCTTTATCAAGCTGTGGAAGGATATCTTCAATAAATTCAAGAAAACGGTTGATCTGACGGAATTTATCTGTTTTCGTCCGAACGATCTTCCCTTCTTCTGTCATGACTCCGAGATCATTTAAAAACGGAACGAACCCCCCTTCTTCCAATATATAACGCTTTTTCCTGTCATGAGAAAGCTCCGCCTGCGCCGCTGCAATCTTCCGATTTTTCCGCTTGATCGAAACTTTTCCTTTTTTACTCACAAGAACCGTATATTCCGCCTGTACAGTCTCAATCTGCATCTGACGGAAGTTTTCCATATGACCTGCCAGTATTTCCGCCGCCTCTTTATATTTTACATTTTCATGAAACGCCTGTGTCTTCGTAAACGTCTCTACCTGAAACATTAATTCGCCGTTTTTCTCAAGAGGACGGACTTTCGCCTTTACAACTCCGTCCTTCGCTCTCGGATTGCTGAGTACCGCACGGATAAAATCTCTGTTTAAAACTTGTTTCAGCAACTCAAAAATTTCTTTCATCTTCCAACCTCTGTCCATATTCGGCTTTAAATGATTTAACTGCGATCCTCCACAAGAAAGCCTTTATTTCTCAACATATTTTCAATCAGATCCAGCGTCTCCTCACTGTCCGCTTCTACTTTATGGTAATGATAATCCGAAGTAATATTTTTCAGCGGACTCGACTTCCCGTTCTGAATATCATCCATAAATTCTGCCACTTTTCTGCGGGATGTAATATTGATCTTAGCTTCCATATGTCCGTAAACTCTGTGATTGACCATCACATTACGGACGATCCCACCTAGATCGATAATGCCTGTCAGCTCTTCCTCAACCTGTGCGTCTGTATGCTTTACTTTAAACACACGGCTTACCGTTGTCGGCTCATTGATAATATACCCCCTGTTTGTAGAGATAATATCATATCCCGCCGCCCGGATAAGAGCGATATCCTGAACGATCACCTGACGGCTCACATCATATGCCGCCGCCAAGACTTTTCCTGCAACAGGCGTCGTACTGTTTTTGATCTGATCGACAATCTGTTTTCTTCTGTCAGAACCTGTCATCTGACATCCTCCTTAACAGGATGCAGGTTTTTCATCGAAATGTCAAGTATCGGAGACGAATGTGTCAATGCTCCGCTTGAGATATAATCAACACCGAGGCTGATCAGACGCGCGATATTTTCTTTCGTTACATTTCCCGAACATTCTGTTTCTGCTCTTCCGTCAATGATCCTGATCGCTTCCTGCATCTCTTCCGTCGTCATATTATCAAGCATAATAATATCCGCTCCTGCCTCTACAGCTTCTTTTACCATATCGAGGTTTTCCACTTCTATCTCAATCTTACGGACAAACGGTGCGTATTCTTTCGCCATCTTTACAGCCTGTGCAACTCCGCCTGCCGCTCCGATATGATTGTCTTTCAGCAAAACTCCGTCCGACAAGTTATATCTGTGATTGTATCCGCCGCCTGCCGTAACTGCATACTTCTCAAAAATACGCATATTCGGCGTTGTTTTCCTCGTATCCAAAAGCTTCGTCTTCGTATCTTTCAGAAGTTCCGTCACAGAACGTGTATATGTTGCAATACCGCTCATTCTCTGAAGGTAATTAAGAGCCACTCGCTCACCGGAAAGAAGCACTCTGATATCGCCCTTTACTTTTCCCATAAGCTGTCCTGATTTTACCTCATCTCCGTCCTTGCAGTAAAGCTCTGTCTTCGTATTTTCATCTAAAAGTTCAAACACCCTTGCAAACACATCCAGTCCTGCAATAATTCCGTCCTGTTTACAGATCAGATCAACCTCTCCCGGAACAGCTTCTTTCATCACTGCGTTTGTACTTACATCCTCACTTGAAATATCTTCTTTTAACGCTTCCATGATCAAATGATCTGCCTGTAATTTCATTGTAATTTTATTCACGTTTTTTCTCCTTTTCCATTCTCTTTCGCCTACTTTGCTGCGGTATCCGTTTTTTCTCTTCCGATCTTCTGCGCCGCTCTTTTTGCAAACACAAGGCTTTCCAACAGTGAATTACTTGCCAGTCGGTTCGCCCCGTGAACTCCGTTGCAGCTCGTCTCTCCTGCCGCAAATAACCGTTCCATAGAAGTCTGACTATCGCTGTCCACCCAGATACCTCCCATAAAATAATGCTGAGCCGGAACAACGGGAATCGGCTCTTTCGTCACATCATAGCCTTCTTCTTTGCAGCGTCTGTATATATTCGGAAAATGACTTAATATCAGCTCTTCCCCGATATTCTCCATAGACAGCCAGACATAATCCGTTCCGTCTTTTTCCATCTGCTCGCGAATCGCTTTTGTAACGACATCTCGCGGAAGCAGTTCATTCACAAATCGGTTTCCCTCTTTATCAAGCAGGACTGCCCCTTCTCCACGCACTGATTCAGAAATCAAAAATCTGCGTCCCGGCTTCTTTGAATAAAGCGTTGTCGGATGAATCTGCACATAATCTGTATGCTCCAGTCTGATCCCATGCTTTTTCGCTATTTCAAGGGCATCCCCTGTCAAATGCGGGAAATTTGTCGAATGACGGTATAAACCGCCGATTCCTCCGCTTGCAACGATCGTATATGCCGCGCGGACTTCCCTGCTTGTTCCGTTCTGTTCTTTTATGACTATCCCTCGGCACATGCCGTCTTCCTCTATAATATCTGTCATCGTCGTATATTCAAAGATATCTACATTGTCAAGTTCTTTCACACGCGCTAGAAGCTTGCTCGTAATCTCTTTTCCTGTAATATCTTCATGGAACAAAATTCTCGGACTTGAATGCGCTCCTTCTCTTGTATACTCATATGTACGCGAAATATCGCTGTCGCCGATCGGACCGCTTCCGCCTTCTGCTCTTCGTTCAAATTCCACTCCGTACCCGATCAGTTCCCGAATGATCTCCTGCGAACTGCGGATCATAATATCAACTGATTCTTTGCGGTTCTCATAATGCCCCGCACGCATCGTATCTTCAAAATAGCTGTCATAATCACTTTCATCACGCAAAACACAAATTCCACCCTGCGCCAAAAATGAATCACTGCTCTCCAAATCAGCTTTTGTAATCATCATGATCTTAAAATTGTGCGACAGATTCAGCGCCGCAAACAACCCTGCAACTCCTGTCCCGACAATGACCACATCAAACTGATCTTGTTTTTCTTTTATTTTTTCCATATCAACTTCCCTTAGCGCCCCCTAAATCTTACCTTTTGATATCATCTTATATTTTTCTGTATCTTATTATACGTTTTGCCTTCTCGATCATTTTGCCAGATCAAGCATCTTTTCAAGCGGTTTCTTCGATGCAGCGCGAAGCGCATCCTCCATTTGAACTTCATTTTCTCCGGTTCTCAAAACGTGCGCGATCTTTTCCAACGTGATCATCTTCATATCCTCACAGACAGGCTCTGTCTTTGTAAAA
>OBVH01000553.1_pt1 | contig 17625 bp, 24 predicted proteins | sample 1495001 | NCBI WGS metagenome assembly OBVH01 (sample SAMEA2579959, study PRJEB22360) | human gut metagenome
GAACAACGCTTTTACGTACAGGAACAACTTTGAATATCGTGTGCAAGGATGTGGGTGCTTGTTTGCATCGTTTCTTGTAGTGGTTTATAGCCTTGTTCTTATCGTTGAACGAAACAATAAGGTCACCGTCGCACCAGTATTCGTACTTAACATCCTCATGCGCAGATAGCATAGATGCTCCTTTCGTATTTGAATCAGTACATTCTACAAAATCATAGAAGCCACGCTTGCGCATATTCCAATCATCCCCATCGTCATACCGATAACCGCAAGTTTTAAGTTCCTTTCCGTTCTTGTCATCATTTCAACATCAACCCGTCCAATTCGTGTGTACAAATCATCACAAGTCTTTGAAATGGAATCGAACTGCTCACGACGTGTGCCAATCTCGTCCTGCAAGTCATCATTCAAATCAAGCATCATGCTGTTGTACTTGTCCTGAATGGAACTCACTGTACCCATCTGTGGCTCGTTCGGCGTCTCAAACTCCATGAACTCTGCGACCATATTACCCCCAATACGCAAACTGATAACAAACCAACAGGCATCCGATAATGACGATGCCCACACCTGCACGTGCTGCGCGTATGTTCTCGCGCTCACGTCTCCAACACGTGTTGCAATCCGTGCTTGTCAACGAACAATAGACTAGCGCGGTACCGAACAGAATCACGGCTATGCAGACTAGCATTTCTTCCCCGTCACCGTTGAAACGTACTCGAAGAACTCGTTCACATCCTTGTCCATGTCGAACATGATTCCGCTCAACGGTTCGCTGGTTTTCGGCTTAACCCTAGCTGTGAACCCGCTCTCCTTCCCGTCCATGTACTCGATAATCTCGAACAGTTCCTTGCTGGCGTAAATCAGCAGCCCGTCACCACCAGCTTGCTCGTCCATGAGAAGTTCCAACGGGCAACACTTGTGGAGTATGTACACCTCTCCGTCACGGTAGGAATAGAACAACTTACCCATAGCACAGTCCTTTCAATCGGTTTTGCCTGCAATAGTATAGTATCAAAAACCACTTGCCTTGTCAAGAAGAAAAGCAGCCTCTTTCGAGGGCTGCAAGCTAGATGCCGTAATACACATGGTTCACATAGTCCTGCACGGTCTGGTAGTCATAACCAGCAGCCGTAAGGCGGTCGTACCTGTCCTGACCGTTTCCGTAATTGCCAAGGTACACGTCGTATGCAACGTCGGCAATCCAATCTGAACCAGTTGAACCGCCGCCGATGCCGTAATACACACGGTTCACATAGTCCTGCACGGTCTGGTAGTCATAACCGGCAGCTTCAAGATTGTACTGTCGCTCTGGCTGGTTTCCGTACCATCCCTGCATCACACCGTATGCGGCTTCCTCGATGCTGCCAGAAACAGGCGCTTCTGGCGTATCGGGTGCGGAACCCTCGCCATCGTCATAGGTCATAGCAGACGGGTTGTCGAGGTAATACTGAACAAGGTTCTCGAAATCGCCCCAAGTCTTGCCCCACTTTGCGAAGTACGGAACAGGGTCAACGTGGTCTGTGCCGCCCCACACGTAACGCGCTTCGTTGTGCGACACCATTCTGTCGATGCCCCAACCCTGCTGGTTGAGGTACACGGCGCACCATTGCGCCGCCGTGTCGAACCCAACCTCGAAGTCGTGCTGGTTGGTGGCTTCGCAAATCTCGATGCCGACGCTGTACCAGTTTCCGTTGCCAACGTGCCACGCAACGGCGTTTCCGCTCATGGTCTGGTACACCGTGCCGCCGTCAGTCCAGTCAGTGACCCATTGCGCCATAGGCGCATCATTGCCCATTCGCTGCCAGTATTGGACGTGATTCCATGCGGTCGCTCCCTCGTTCGCCGTGGAATGCACTACAAGGTTCTGCGGTTGGACCCAGCCGTGACCGTCTGCGATGAAGTTGTCATGTTCCGTCCATGCGTATGCGGGCGCGGCTGTGCCGACCAGCATAGCGAACACGGCAAGCGCCGTGATTGCGCCGATTCTAAGACGCTTCATAAAAGTGCCAATCATTCTAACCCTCCATCTTGTCCACATGGTCATCGAACTTCGTGGTGAGCGCGGTAATGGCAAGCGTGAGGTCTTTCAGCGTGTCGTTCATCTTGACGTAAAGCCACCCCATGAAGCAGCAAGCCACGATAGGGAACCCCACGCTGCCGATAGCCGTAATCACCATATCGAACGTAGTAGTGTCCATTTCAACCTCCTTCCTAAAATCCCAGATAGTCGAACACGTTGTTGAAGAACTCTCGCGTCTCGATAGTGTCGAAGAACACGCTTCCCTGCATGTACAGCTTGCGCACGCTCCGCAACACCACGCTAGACTTCTCTATCATAAGCAGGTTAGGCTGCATATCCGATTTTGTCAAGACGTAAACCAGCGCATCTTTCGGGTACCTGCGCGACACGTAGTAAACACCCTCCGTGTAGTCCACCCAAACACCGACCGTCCTGTTGTCGAACCGCAACGCGAAGTAGAATCGCGCTTCCTCCGACTTCTTGGCGATGAACTTGTCATTGTCATCGTAGAACATGTTTCCCACTGCGTAATCGTAATATGACGTTCCACGTATCATCTGACCGAATCTTGTCGTGTCCACGTGCGCCCTGAACCGCTCGCTCTGCACAATCTCTACACACATGTACCCTTTGTGCGCCATGAGAAAGCGCTTTCCCTTCCTCGGCTTCAACCTCCATCCGATGAAGTACGGATTGGTGAGCGCCACGGCGTTAGCCATGAACATAACCTTAACCCTGTCCTGAAATCGGTCAACCGTGTTGTAGAAGTCTTGGAACTGCTTCAACTCGTTTTGCAAGTAATGCAGCGAACCCTTGTCAATGATGAACTCGTCAAATCCTATCATATCAACGTCGGGATAGGGTACTGACTTTTTGGTCAGTGCGTTTGCCAACGTGATGAAGAAACATAGCACGCGCCATTTCTCTGGCTTTTCATCACCTATCGCAACCTTTCTGATGTACCCTTTCATTCCCTCAACTTTGAACTCCCACGATGGGAAGCGGTCAACAATATCCTGAAAGAACTCCTGCTTGTCATCGAACTCCGACTTGTATCTGCGCAAGTATATGAACTGCTTACCAGTCTTTATGAAATGCCTGATTCGTTTGTACTTGAAATCATACGTCTTGCCAGTGCCACGCCCGCCGATAACGAAATTGAACATAGCGTTGCGCGTCATAATGTCGTGAGAATCGTAATACATGCTGTCGCTCATAGGTACCGTCTCACCTCCCAATAATACATGTACCGTGGATAGTTCCTAGCATCGGTTGTGGTTTGGTCTGGTCCGTAATCGGGTCCACCATGTCCCCAAAGTTCATTGTTGCCCATGTACAGTTCAACGTGGTCAAATGAGCCGTTCCAACCATTCCACATAATCAGCACCAAATCGGCTGGCTCCATATCCTCGATGGGTAGGTTGTCACCAGAATAGCCGCTTGCTATCTTCGTCCCCTTGCCCGCCATAGCGCCCGTCCACGTGCCAACGTCGATTCCAGCAACCTGCTGGTACGCGAACCACACCGTAGAAGAACAGTCACCATATCCGCTGCTTATGGGGTCAAGCCGTCCAGCACCCTGCGAGTACGCGAACCTGTCAAGCCATGAGCGGTACAATTCGCATATGGCGTTCTGCGCTTCGCTTCCGCTCTCCGAACCGCCGCCCTCGTTGCCGCCGCCAATGTCAGTTCCGTTCGCGTTGTACCCGTTAATCCAAACCTGTCCAGATGCGGGATAGAATATAACGCCTTTTTCGTACTCGTCTTTGCCGTAAAGAATGAGTGTATCACCATTCTGAATGATGTACCCTAGCTTGCTTGCTTCTGTGTCAATGCCTGGCTCGTTGCCGCCGGGCGTGGTGTCAACGTCTCCGCTCTGACCGAAATCAGGCGGGTTGCTCTCGCCGTCCCAATCCTTCAATCTCTGGTACACGGTGTTGTAGCGATTCCTGTACTGCCCAAGAACCCCATGATTCATGCAAACGCCGTATATCCTATCGAGGTCGGCGCTGCCGCCCGCAGTTGCAATGACCTGTCCAGCGCTTGCTGGCGATTGATGGTACATGCTCATTGCGAAAATCAACGGTTTAGGATAGGACTGACTCATGCCCCAATTTTCAAGCGTTGTGATGTACCCCTCGAAATCCACAATCGCCTGATTCTCTTGAATAACGTGGTTCTCTTTTTCTTGGAAAACAGATATGATGCTGTTCCCCTCGTCCCTGTTAAGGTAACGGCTAGTCCACCACGCACTACCAGCATCATGCGATTCAATATCAGAACGCAACGAAGCAGCCAACTGCCCGTAGGCAGTTGGCATTTCGTTTTTGACACGGTTAAGCAGTGCAGCAGCCCGTGTACCATACCACTGCATCATCCCTATCGTGATAGGGTCGTTGTAGTTCACGGCAGTCCAATTCCAGTTGGATTCTACCTCGCCGATAACGTACATGGCATAATAGCATATGGTTCTGGTACTTGGCATCGTTCACTCCTTACCAAATGCTGTAATCGATCATAACCTGAACGCTCGTAATCTGCTGCCAATGGACTTTGGAAGTCCCCACGGTGTTCCATCCTTCGGCACAGATGTCACCGTTCGTCATCACTACGATATTGCCGATGTACGCCTGTCCGTTTGTACCGGCAGTGTATGCACGGGCGGTTGCATAAAGAGTCCTCTTCGACGATGGGTTGGGGATGCCAAGCTGAGAGCATTTGGCGATAGTCACGTACTCGGGGTTGTTCGATCCGGGTAGGGTAAGATCGAACGTGAACTTGATCATCTTCCATTTCTTATACACCGCGCATTGCCTCAAGCCCTGATTCCATGAACCCGCACTTGGATTGGGTAGCCGAACAATCGTAGGGGTCAGCCATTCCTTAATGGCGTTCTGCACGCCCGCAGGGGATGCCGCCGTGCCAGTTGATGCAGCAGTCTCACCCGCCGTGTCTGTCACCTTCAAATGCCCGAAGTTCGTAGACGAACCCTGCCCGTAGGTGTTGGCGGTGCTTGCGTGGTTGATCGGTGCTTTCCCGTCCACGGCAGTCTGCAATCCGTCAATGTCGTTCTGCGCTTCCGTGATGTTGCCCTCTGCAACTCCAACGCGCGTATCAATAGACGCAATATCGGTCTTGTTCTGATTGGCTGTTCCCTCGACTGCGACAACACGTGAAGTCAACGAAGTAACGGTGCCTTGCGTGGTCTCAATTTCGCTCTCATTCGTCTGCGCAAGCGAAAGCGCGTCATTAGCCGTCTTTTGAACGTTCGTAATCTCCGTTCCATGCTCATCAACCGTGGATTCAAGCTCGGCAATATCCTTCTGCGCTTCGGTCATCTGCGTTTGCAGCGTGAGAACGTTGGCGTTGGCGTTGGTAACGTCATCCGCGCTCTTCTTCATCTGCGTGTCAATCTTTCCCATTGCGGCGTTGTACTGGTCACGCAGGTTCGGCTTGTCAGCCGAAGCGTACAGGTCAAGATTGTAGTTCGGCGTGTATTCCGTAGCCATCATTCACTCCCTTCTACGATGCGGGCTTGAAGTACACAATGCCTGCTTTGGTCACTTTTGCTTCCGATAGCTGCTGAACTGTGAGTACAGCGTCATCGTCGGCTGGCGAGAACGAACCGCCTTCCAAATTGGCCACCCTGCCCGTGAGCTTGGTGATGTTCGCTTCGTTCGCGTTAGCCGTTTCCAACGCGCTGTCTGCGGTGGACTTAGCCGTACCTGCCGCCGACGTTGCTGATGCCGCTTCGTCGGAATTGGCTTTCATCTGCGTGTCGATTTTCTCCATCGCCTGATTGTACGCGCCCGTTAGGTCTGGCGCGTCCGTGTCGGCGTAAGTCGGCAACTGGTAGTTAGTCGTTGGCGTTCCTGCCATCATTCACTCCCTTCTACGAAGTACCCGTCCCGCACCTCACCGTTAGCGAGAATCGAGCAGGTCAGCTTCCCATCGAGCGGCGGTGCGCCGTCGTATGCGATGCCCTCTGGCACGAAATCGTCCCCCATGAGGTACCCGCTGAAAACCGCCAATCCGCGAACGTTCAACCCGCATTCCGCAAGCTGGTCAACGGTCAAGTCAAGCTGCGCGAGCTTGTCAACGGTGATTGCATGTACCGTAACGTCGTTGAAGAAATCTCGCATTGCGCGAACGTTGCCCGTGTACCTGCCAACCGTGACGTTCCAGATAAGCAAGCCAACCTGCGAACCTGCAATCAGGTTGCGCAACTCCTTGTCCAGCTTGGCAATCTCCGAATCCGTGTACCCTTCAAGCTGTTCAGTCTGCGCTACCTGCTCCGCATGAATCTGGCTCTTGAAATCATCGAACTCAACCGTGGTCACAAAATCGCTGTCGATGTTGGCAATCTTGCCGAACAGACAAGCAATCTGCTGCTCCACGGATAGCGATTCGTCGTACACTAGCGGGGTTGTAATCTGGTTGCACGTTCGCCCGCCGCCAAGAAACGGATAGTAGATTCCCATAAATCTCACCTCCCTAAAGCGCGTTCCAATAATCAGTGTATATACCCATGAAAAGCTCGTTCAAATCGCCTATAACCATCATGTCGATGTTCAGGAACGTCTCACGGAACTGCATGAGGGCTTGTGCCTTGGTGATACCCGATATGCCGCTCACGTGCGTGACGTAATCCTCCAACGTCTTTGAACTCGCCTTCGTGGTGTCGCTTGCTTCGCTTTCCGCATTGCTGCCCTGCTCACTCGTTCCCTTCGCTGTCGTGTTGCTCGTGCTGTCAGTGAGGTTGGTCGCGTAGTCCTCGTTCCCAGAAAGCTGCATCTGCGGTGTCGTGCTTACCACGGTTCGCGCCGTGCTGTCGGTGTCGTTCACCGTCTCGCTCGTTGCCTTGGTAGCCGTGTTCTCGGTACGCGAATAGTCCCTAGACTGGTCAGACGTTCCGCTCGTGCTTCCCTCCGTGCGCATGTCATAGTTGCTGAGCGGGTCGAAATCCTGCAACGCGCTCTTGTACAGTTGATTGTAGAACGGCATAATCTCGTTCATCTTGCGGTTCAGAAAACGCCTGAAAAGCGCGGGAGTCTCCTGCCCAATCTCTCGAAAGAAGAAATGCTCAACAATCTTCGCGTTCAGCGGCGCACGGTATTCTTCATCGAAAATGGGGTATTTGTCAAGCCCCAAATCGAATCCGTTTTCGACAAGCGAACCCAACTCCACCGTGAAGATCGCCCCACGATGATAGGGAACGCCGCACTCTCCGTCCTCGTACAAACTCATAACCCAACACCTCCATCCGTCTGAACCTCGGGGTCAGCCATGAGAAGCACGTTCATGTTCTGGCTAGAAACGTCCTTGTTCATGTCGCACCAAACCTCAAGCCCATACTTGCGGTTAATCTGCCTGCACGCTTCGCGTCTGCAATTCAGGCGAATAAGGCGGTTCGCTTCAATCTGACCGTTGTTCGCTTCAACCTCGGCGCTCTGAACTCGCTCCGCTTTGCTGATGTTCGTGTTCTCGATGCCTAAGTACGTCATAATCTCTGCCCAAACCGTCTGCTTTGCTTTGAGCAGTTCGGGCGTGATGAACGGCGCACCAGAACTAAGGTAGGTAATCTGCGACGGGTCGAACATTCCGTCAGCGCCCACGATGATAGGCTCGTTGCCCACATACTGCTTCATAAGGTTCTGAATGGTCAACCGCTGCGATTCAGGGACAACCGCGAATATCGGCATCTTCTGGCTCATAAGGTTCACGTCCACGGTTCTGTCAATGTCCGCAAGCCTACGCGCGTAGATTCGCATTGCGTTAATGTCTGGTCTGCGCAGATAGTTGTTCCAGATGGGTACACATTCGGTAGACTTCAACCGACGATGAAAGCCGTTAGTGCCGTATGCGATATACGCAAGCGGATTCTGGTACATGTTAATCTGCCCAGACGGTGCGCCCATCGTAGAGAAATAAGCATCGTACTCGTCATCCCAGAAAAACACGCTCATTCCGCGATTGAAAAGTGTCAGTTCGAGAAAGCGCTGGTCAATCTCCGTCGGCAATCCCTCCCAACGGTATATCGCGCAAGCCATCTGCTCCAACATTTCATAGTACATGCGGTACTGCAAGTTGTTCATTTCAGCAGACTGCCACGTGTTGCGCTTGCCCTTGCGATTCCTTCCCATCAGTAACGCACCCCCTTCACAGGCTCGTTGTCGGCTAGGTCAATCTTGTACATTTTATCAGGGTCGCTCCAAACTGTCACGCCCTTTTCAAAAATGCCCCTGATGCTCTCCTTGAACAGTTCGGGAACCTCGCTTGTCGAAAGCGAAACGCTCTGCATCTTCCAATACGTGAAGTTCTCCATGCACTTCAAGTCGGCGGGCGGCACAATCCACGTGGCAGCGACACAACCCACGGTTCCCCGTAGTAGCCGTAGCGCAGCCAAAAATCGCCGACCTGACGCAGGAAGTTCAGCTTCAACCTCTTGAACTTCAACCGCACGCCCATGTACCCCTTGCAGAAGTTGAACGCATCGCCGCCGTTCTGTCCCGAAGTGGACGGCTGCGTGAGCCGCGCATCCTGAACCTTTGCCTGAATGCCCTGAATAGCCGTCTCGTAGTCCCCGTTCGCGGCGTACACGGCATAGTCATAGTTCGTGTCCCTCATGTACCCCTGCAAGCCGATGTTGTTCTGCGTGGTCGCGGTAGCCGCGCCAACCTGCGTCGCGGTAGTCCTGTTAATCCAGTCGGCGTTCAGCGCGGTGTTCGCACCAGCGAGCGCCATGTTGGCAACGTCCGCGGCGGCACCGCCGAAGTTGCCAGATGCAAGGCTGCCAACAGCGCCAACGCCAGACGAAATCATGGACGAAGCGCCGTTCCACAGGTTCTTCTCCTGCGATATTCCGCTCAATGCCCAGTTCGCCTGATTGGCTACCTGCTGGTTCGCCCATGCGTTCTGCATGTTCGCCCCGCTCTGGTTGAACGAAAGCTGCGCTGCCGTAAGCGACTTCTGCTGTGACCAATCTGCTGCGGCGAACTGGTACGCAAGCCTGTTTCGGTTCGATGCCATATAATATATGTACTGATTGTTCACAAGCGAGAACTGCGGAAAGTTGCTGAACTGAATGGCTATGTCCAAACCCTCTTCGTTTTGCTCCAAATGCGGGAACGATTCGCCGCTAGGAAGATAGTAGTCATACTGAACGCTGCCCCCAACCCCATTGGCTGTGTTGTACCCCGTCACGTATGTATAACCTCGAATGTCGGGCGGTGCCACAACCGTCTCCGTGACAAGCAAGATGCTGTCCTGACCTTGGTACGAGTTAATCTGCAAGCATTCGGGCTTCAACACAATCTCGCCGCCGTTGTACGCCGTCATTTCAATAACGCAGTACGGTGACGTGTAGAACTTCAAAAGGTTCTTGTACCGCTCGGGAATATGGAACATGTCCATAACGTGCATCAGGTGCAACGATGTGATGTTCTCGGCCGGTGTAGCTGGCATACGAAGCATAGTGATTCCCGCAACGGTCGTTTCCGTGGCGTTCTGAACGAAACGTGCAGGAACCACAGTAACCATGCTGATGCACTGCGAAACCCACGGCGCATCTTGCAGCTTCTTCATCAACTCCAAGAAGTTCTCGCTGTTGCAAGCGTACACCGCCGAACCAGACGGCATACCGTCGTTGACGGAACCAGTAGCCGTTTTGAGCGTCGGGTTTGACACGCTGCCGAACCCAGCAGTTAAATCAGCGGTACACATGATAACGATGTACGGCGGTTCATTGAGAAAGTTGTCGATTGCGAGGTCTGTAATCTCGTACTCGTCACCTATGTTCAAACCCTCCGCATCTGTCATGTACTCCGAAAGGTTGTAGATGGTGCTGTTCTCGTTGGCGATTCCGATGTGACCCTTGTTCACGTAGCAAAGGTCGAAGCTGATTCTGTCGTAGTATGTCATCCACACGTCAAGCTGCACATTCACCTGCGTGGTGTTCGGCGCTATGTACTTCGCGTCGTTCACGAAGTAGTAGAAAACGTCTGGCTGTCTGCCGCCAGACGGAGGTACGGGTTGCAGCGGGTTCTTCACAACCATGTAGTTGCAACGTGTAACCATGTCAAAGGGCGCGTTCACGCGGATAGGCTCGCCGTATCGAAGATATACAAGCCCGTTCAGCGTGAACGCATACCCGTCAACGGAGCGGGACGCGAAATAAGCGTCCCGCTCCTTGTCGGAATCAAAGCGCACCACATCGCGGTACGAAGAATCCCACGGCACGTTGCACATGAGAATAGACGTGTTCGGTGTCCATACCGAATAGTTAAACCTATTCTCATACTCATAGATGTTCTCTGGCAACCCAGGGAAATCTTGTGCCATGACTTACTCCTTAGCCTGCGGGCGTGTACGCCTTGTCAATGCCGATAATCAAATCCTTGTGATGGTACTCCTGAAAACCCATCGCAACGGTCGGGTCAATGTAAGTGCTGGTCGCAGTAACGGTAACGTTCTCCGCAACCTCGTCCTCGGCTACGTGCAGCACGCCCTCGGCATCCACGAACGTGCCCAGCTTCAACCGAACGCCGCCGCTCTCAACACCCGTGTTGTTCGCGGTGATTACGAACGTGCAGCCCTGCGGAACCGTGTACCCCTCCGTCTCGGGCGTTACGGTGCCCTGAACCGTGGCGATAAGGCGCGTCTTTCCACCGCGCTCTGCGTAAGTGGGTTTCACTCCGTCAACCTCCGCATAGTCGAGCGTCACGCCAGTAGTCTTAATGGACGGAACGGTGACGCTGGTGACAGCTTCCGTGGTGAACATGACTGCGTTCACGAAACGGGACACGGAATAGATGCCGTGGTGATGCAGCCAGTAGTTCCACGAAATCGCCTTGGGATTGCGGATGCTCTCGAAGTCGATAAGCGTGTCCGCACACATGAAGAAATCGCGGTCGCACAGAATGGCTTGGCAACCGTCGATGCCGAAATCGTCAATCTCGATAACGCGCATCTTGAAGTCGGCTGCGGATGCGTTGAACGCGAACGCGATAACGTTAACGTCGAGCATAGCCACGAACTCGGGAGTTGCGAACAGAACAAGGTCGTTGTTGTTCGTGAACGTCGGCGCACCTGCGGCGTTGTACTGTCCAGAAAGAAAGCGCATCTTGCCCGCCATCGAGCGCACGGCTTCCGTAATCGCCATAGCATCGTCCTGCTTCTCCGCACGGGTGGACGCAGCCGAAGCATCGGGAACGTTCACCTTGTAGAAGCCGTCGATTCGCTCGCACTCTGCGAAAAGGTTCCGCATGATAAGGTACTCGTCCCAGTAGTCGGACGTGTACGGCGTTTCCATGATGCGCCCCACGAGGTCTTGCAGCCCGTAGTCGTTCAGGAACGCACGACGCAGAAGCATGTCGTTGACGGTCAACTCGTAGTAGTCCTGACGGTTGATGCTGTGAAAGTTGCTCATAACGTCGGGCGCGTGGCAAGCGAACACGTCATCATAGCACTTGTTCGGGTCGTAGCGCTTAGCCTGAATCAGCGTGGTGGCAAGTTCCTCGATAGTCTCGCCGTACTGCATCATGCCGCGCTTGAACTGCGCGAGCGGGTTAGTCCAAACCTTGCTCTTGATTACAACGTCTCCGATGCGGTTCACAAGCGCGTCGATGAACTCGTTCATCATAGGGCGGTATTCGAGCAGGTTGTTCACCGTCTCGGTAATGTCACCCTGCGTCGCAGCAGGAATGCGCTGCTGGTACGCGAACGAAGCATCGGTGCGAATCGCGTTCAAAATCTGCGCGTTCGTCGCGTTCAGCGTCTTGATAGTCTTAGTTGCCATTGTTGCTGTCCTCCTTGTCATCGGTGAAAAGGTTGTCGATGTGGTACACGGTGCCGTCATCGTCCACGTCCTCAACGACAACGCCGTCACCGTCGTTGTCCCCGCTGTTGTCGGCGGGAATCTGCATCAGCAGGTCATAGTTGCGAGCCTTCAAACTCTGAATGTCAGCCTTCATGGCTTCCTCGTTCGACGCATACTCGCTCATGCGGGCTTCCGCAGAACTTCGGTACTCGTCGGCATCCGCTCCACGCTTAGCCATGTCCGTGAGGAACGTCTCTGCGGTCGCGTACTCGCCATCCTCCATCCTCTCACGGAGCCAAGCGAGCAAATCCTCTAGGTTCATGTTCTTCTCCTTCCAACAAAATAGCCCCCGCCATCTGGTTGTTACCGTGGCGAGGGCTGAGTGTGCTGGTGATATTGCCATTCCCGAAACGCCGCCGCTGCTAATGCGGCTCGCACTCGTGCGGGCGGTATCACCCGTAGCAACCCCGCATCGGTCATCGTCCAGACGGATTGGGTATCACCATAGCAAACATAACCCACTTCGCAAGCACTGTCAAGCACTCGCGTTCATTTTCACCAGATCAATCGAATCGGAGTAGGCGTTCAAAAACTGCGAGATCGCGACGCGCACCAGATACGATATGGGCAGGTTCTCCCTCTCGCCAATCTCCTTCAACTGCTCGTACATGGATTCGTCAATCCTGAAACTGCGCTCAATCATTGCTGTACCTCCTATCAGGTGAGCGTGAACGTTATGGGTTCGAGCACTATACCACCCCTAACGTGCCTTGGCTTCAACTTCCCGTGAAGCTGCAAGCCCCTCTTGAAACTGTCGAACGTCACCATGCGCTTCAACTCCTCTGGCATACCAGCGCACTTAACGTCATCGAACGGCTGAACGTCAACCATCCTGTATTCGCCATCAACCATCTTGCCAACCTGATAGATTCTCTCCATGTACGTCTTAGCCCTGATATATTTAGCCATGCTGAAATTGCTCTCATGCTTCCACGCGCCCAAACGTGTAGGATGCACCTCCAAACCCTCGGGAATGTCTGTGCCGCAAATGTGTATGCTGTCCGTGTCACAGTACATGAACCTATCGTATACGCTTTGCGCTGCATTGATGGTCTTGTACCTAGCCCATGCGGTAATAAAGCAACCCATAGGCGTGTACACGGGGTCGCGCGTCTCTTTCTCTCCCAATCTGTACCCAACTGAACCGTCCTCTTTCAAGTAAGGCAGTTTCGGCGTAACGTCGGGGTTCGTGGCGAACTTGCCATAAAGTGAGTTCAACATGAGCTTCGCAAGCTGTCGCAAACCGCCCGTGGTAGTTTCTTTTATATGCATCCAATAGTCTATGTAATCTTTGAACAGTCCAGTGGCTTGCTCGAACATGTACCCGCCGTTGTACGAAAACACCGTCACGTCGTACTGCTGCATGAGTATTTCCAAGTCTATGTTGGTCAAAGCCAACTCAACTGTTCCCTCCGTGTCATGGATGTACTCCGTTTCGGAGTAGAACGGATTGTTCTTAATCTGCAACGTGGGTAGGTGGTCGGGCTTCAACTTGCAATGGCAGGTGAGGAATTGGATGTACAGGGGATATTGGGGGTTGTCCTTGTACTCTCCGTGAAAATATATCGGCTGTCCGATTGGCAAAGGTCTGTTGTACATAACGTCAGGGTACAGCGAGTTAACGTCAAACGCAGCCCCGTAGCCCTGCAACCTGTCCTCGTGTTCTTCGTCAGCTTGAAACCTAGGGTTCGCGTATGTGTAGCCGCCGCGATACGCCTTGCGTATCATCGCGTCCATTTCCAGATGAATCTTAGGGAACCAGTCATCCCACTTCGAGCCTATTATGTCCTTGTACCCGTTGAGCGCGTCGCTTCCGATGGTGAGCCTGTCAAGCCCCTTGCCGAACTGCTGATGCAGCGCCCTAGCGACAATCTGAACGTCGTTCCTGATGTAGTCTCGTTCCTGCGGTGTCAACTCGTGACCTATGGGGCGGTACTCCGTATAGTCAATCTCCAACTTGGATATGGGGAGGTCGAAAGCCTTTGCAATCTGCGATACCTTCATGGGGAGTTTCTTTAAGCTGTCTTTGAATGTGCAGGTTAGCGCTTTCTTCTTGCCCTTCTTCTCAAAGCACACCTTCATCTGATAGAACTTTCCCATGTTTGATATGAGCGTTTTGAAAGTCTTTGTCCTCGCCTTTTCGCTGTACTCAAATCCGTTGGTCAGCAGGTACCATATAATGAACTCGCAATCGAATGCAGCATTGTGGAAATAATATGTGCCGCCGTGAACCTTGCAGAAATCAAGAAACGTGGCAATGTCCGTGCCATAGCTTAGTGCGTCGGGGTTGTCAATCTCGCACACGCACCATGCCCAAACGCGACAATCATTTATATCTGTAGTTGTCTCGAAGTCTGCGGCGTACTCCATAGCTACCTACGTTTTTTGCTTTTACGCTTGCGTTTTCTGGTCTGCTTCTTGGGGTACTGGTTCTGAACCTGTTGAATGGTCAGTATCATATGCTCTTTCTGCGCTTCATCGTCCATAGCGTCAGCCTGTGCGCCCATCACGTTATCGCGGTCGGTGTTTATGTATCTGTAATAAAGGGGAACGAAGTTTGTGAAGTTCTGCAACGCAAACAGTTGTTCGTTGCTCAACTTCCTAATCATGTTGGGTATTCGCGGGTCGTTGAACGTCGCGGCGTGTTCCAAAAGGTTCTTGCGTAACTGCGTAATCCGCTTGCGCTGGTACGTCGGGGATAGTTCGCGCTTCAAAATCTGCGCTCGCTTACGCAAATCCGCTTCGCTGCGTATCTGTTCGGGGAGTAGTTGGCGCTGATAGTCTATGTTGCCGAACGGCAAGCCCTTAACATGCGCCGCCGCGCTTCGCTGTCCTAGCGTCATATCGGCCGCGCCGTATGCCGTCATAAACGGCTGATTGGCGAACTTTTGCCAATATTTATTATGTTCCTTGTTCCATTGCCTTTCGATACGCTTATAATCCCTATAAGCCGTGTACGGTATCGGGGTACCGTCGCGCCCCGCGACGAAACGGGTCGAACGTGATATGAACTTTTCCAACTGTTTGGCGTATGAGTTTAGCGCCCTCGTGTTCGACGGGTCAACCGTCCTGAACGGCTCTACGCTGCCCGTCCTTACGCCCTTGTTCTGCAATCTCTTGATCTTGCGCCGCGCCCTCCGTTCTGCATCCGCAACACGGGCGCGGGCGTTCTCGTTAGCCTTGGTCATCGGCTCACCTCCTTAACAGAAAGGGCGGGCATATAGCCCGCCCTCGCTTGACGCTCTGCTATGGGGTGTTTACTTGTGACGCTGCAAGCTGGTGAACTTGTAACCGTTGCGCCCCTGCTTCTTCACAACGTCGAACTTGATCGCGGGATCCCACGGCGGGCAACCTACGATGCTGAAAAGGTTCTTCATCGAGGTTTCAACGCCCGTGCTGGTGCAACCGTAGGCATCGCCTTTCGGGGTGATAAGCACGATGCGATTGCGCTGCGTAATCTCACCCGTCGCATTGTCGGTCATTTCCACGGGCTGAATAATGACGTTCTCAACCTCCACAACCTTTCCCACCATGTCATCAAGGGGGAGGGAGTTAGAAACAGCCTCGTAAATGTCCAGCCTGTCCTCTTGCGTCTCCGCATGGATCGAGCAATACATGCCCTTAACCATATCGGGCGCGTCGTTCATGATGGTCGTAAGTTCGGTGTTCTCCATGTCTTTCCCTTTCGTTCATGGGCGGCGTTTTCGCCGCCCGCTCTACCGTGTCAGTCCTCGTCCGCTTCTGTCGCGTCGCAAGGGGTGCCGTACTTCTTGAAGTCCTCAAAAGTCATCTTGTAAAGCTGATCATGCTCCACAACCTCAACGGCTGCAAAACTAGGCTCCTGCTTGCGAATGAGCGCCTGCGCGGTGTTCAGTCCGCACTTCTTGTCAAGCTGATAGGCAACCTGCACGGGCTGACCGTCCTTGATAACGTACCCGCGTACCTCCGTGCTGGTGAACTTCTTCTGAATTGTGTTGCGTGCCATGATAAAATCCTTTCTGTTGTGTATCTTAATGGCAACTCTTATATTACTCTTATGACGCGGCTTGTCAAGTATTAAAACCAACTTGCAAGCCGCTCCATAGAACCTACATAATTGGGGAGCTAGTCCGCATCATCAATCTTGATGACCGCATACCATACCTGCTTCGCACGGCGGTGCGCGCATCCCCGTACCCCTTTCTAACAGATGGGCATGTTGCCTAAATTTAAAATATAGAATTAAATCCCTTTTAAACTCCCTTTTATCTATGCCAGCTATATAGCCTTTTTCAGCCCAATAGCTCAAATGTTTAGGAACGCTTCCATGCTCGTGCATATCACCGTTCGCTTTGATGAAACCATGAAGCTTTGAAAGCTCGTATCCATTTAAATAATCTTGCTTTTCTTGTTTCATCGATACCTCCTGCAAATGTAAACCATTCCGATTGCATATGCTATGATGGCGAATATGGTTTCCGCGTTCATAGTCACCCTACTTTCTTCATGGAAACGAAAACGTAAGACGGATGTTTTTCCATGAATTGAAGATATTCGCATGCTGCTTTGATCGTATCACAGTGCATATGTTTAAGCTCGTAAACCCCGGTTTCTTTTTTGAGTTGGTAATATTTGATTACGTAGAACATAGTAGGCTCCTTTGACTTGTTTAACTGACACTTACATTGATAGCGAGAATCACGTCCATCGTTGCCTCCTCAACAATGCCCGCAGCAAACCAATACGGGCTATCATCGTCCGCACCTTTCGCCGTCGCGCGAATATCGGCGGCGCTCATGTCGGGTACGAATTCGCAAAAATCATTGATGAACGCATGCACATGCTTCCACGTGGTTACGCTGTAGTCATAGCGCGGAAGCAGATAGCAACGCATCTTGCAGAACACAGCCACACGCGACGCGTACGACGTGAGAACGTACGCATTTTCAAGTTGCAAGTTCTCACCATTCTCAAGCCTTAGCGTGATCGATGCCACATGGTCAACGGTGGCGCTCATATGACGCAGTTTCATGATGGCTCCCTTTCTCTTTGCGGGCGACGTTTTTCGCCGCCCGCGTAATCATAAATAGTTAGTACTGCTTGAAATAGCTCACTCCAAAAGCGAGTTCAAACGATGTAATCATAGTTGACCACCGCGAAACCATGCGTTTATAGGTGGCGTCCTGCTTTCCATCGTTGTAATCAAGATAAATAGCGGCGCTTTTATTCTCTGCGCGGATTGCATCCTCTAATTTCGCCATACAGTAGGCCGTTTCCTTGTTTTCAATCATTTTAGTTCCTTTCTGCTATATTTAACGCCTTTCGTTTGATGCACTTATAATATACACGGTTGTGTACCTGCTTGCAAGTATGACCGTGTACCTTCATAATTCCTACACATAGTATTATTTTCCACTTGCGCAAAATTAATACTATACAGTAGTACACGACTACGCTATAATAAAGGTACACTGAACGAAAGGAAATAGCATGACCACCACGGAACAACTTCACACAGCAATATATCACATCGCTAGCACGTTAGTAGACTTCTTTACTACTGCGATACATGTAGCAACCGCGCTTCTTAATGCAATCGCAAGCAGCCCTACATTAATAGTAGTATGCGGTATATGCTTTCTGTATTATATCCACTGCAAGTATAAATAGCGTCCCTCATGTATTCCCTAGCCCGTACAAGACTGCGGCGCTGGGGAGGTACATGGGAAACGGGGGGCCAGAGTGT
>OBVH01000569.1_pt1 | contig 17259 bp, 17 predicted proteins | sample 1495001 | NCBI WGS metagenome assembly OBVH01 (sample SAMEA2579959, study PRJEB22360) | human gut metagenome
TTAAATGCACTAATTAATTCTAATAATGAATTATTAACAATAAAATTAAAGGAAGCCATAACGACTTCCTTTATTGAAATTATATATATTTGTTTTTAGCCAACTACATTGAGCAATACACCTGCTGCAACTGCTGAACCGATAACACCGGCAACATTAGGACCCATAGCGTGCATAAGGAGGAAGTTACCTGGATTCTCCTGCTGACCAACCTTCTGTGATACACGAGCAGCCATTGGAACGGCAGATACACCTGCTGAACCGATAAGTGGGTTTACCTTACCACCTGTAGCAAGATACATAATCTTACCGAAGAGTACACCGAATGCGGTACCCAAACAGAAAGCAATAAGACCAAGAACGATAATCTTGATTGTAGCGAATGTAAGGAATGTCTGTCCCGATGCAGTTGCACCGACAGTAGTACCAAGGAAGATTGTAATAATGTTCATAAGTTCATTCTGAGCTGTCTTGTTAATTCTTTCAACAACGCCTGATTCCTTAAAGAGGTTACCAAGCATAAGCATACCAACAAGCGGAGCAGCGTCAGGAAGGAAGATTGCAATGATAATTACAACAATTACAGGGAACATAATCTTCTCAAGTTTAGATACAGGACGAAGCTGTTCCATAACTACAGCACGCTCTTTCTTTGTTGTAAGAAATTTCATAATAGGCGGCTGAATAATAGGAACGAGCGCCATATATGAATATGCTGCAATAGCGATTGAACCTAAAAGGTGAGGTGCGAGCTTTGTTGTAACGAAAATAGCGGTAGGACCGTCTGCACCACCGATAATACCGATAGCGCCAGCCTCTTTAGCTGTAAAGCCGAGGAAGATAGCACCTGTAAATGTTAAGAAAATACCAATCTGAGCGGCAGCACCGAGGATAAGGCTCTTTGGATTTGAAATGAGCGGACCGAAGTCTGTCATACAACCGATGCCGAGGAAAATAAGCGGTGGGTAAATGCCGAGCTTAACACCCTGATAGAGATACCAAAGCAAACCGCCGTTTGTCGGATAGTTTACATATTCGGCACCGTTTAATTCGGTAATCGGATATTGAATTGCTCCTGTATGATCTTTCACATAATCTGCAAGAGGTATCATTTCGGTCGAAGGAGCACTCATAATGCTCGGATAAAGGTTTACAAGAAGCATACCAAAAGCGATAGGAAGAAGCAAGAGCGGCTCATATTGCTTTTTGATAGCAAGATAAAGCAAAACGATTGAAATACCAATCATAACATAGTTCTGCCAGTTAAGAGTTGTAAGGCCTGAACTGTTAAAGATACCTACAACGGCATCTACAAAGCCTTGTAAAATTTCCATTAGATAACATCCTTTCCCTTAAAATATGCCTTAAAATGGGCGGGTATTATCAAGTACACCGGCTTTTGCCCAAGCTGAACGACCACCGTCAGATGACTTTTTAATACTCTTGATTCGTGCTTTTTCAGATGAACCGTACATTGTTGCCACGGCAGCTGAAATAACAGCTACAACTTCGTCTGAAATTCCGTCTGTTGCTGCGCTTGCGGTAACAACAGGAGCAGGCGCCGCAGCCGGCTTTTCAGCAGGTTTTTCATCTTTATTTTTCTTGCCTTTTTTGCTGTTGCTGCCGGCACTTTGAGCCTTCTGAACAATAGCACTGTAGATTTTAATAATAAAAATCAACAGAATAAGCATGGCAAATACAACAACAAAGCCTGTGAGAACAACCTTTGCGGATGTTATGCCTTTTTCAGCAAGCGTAAGACTTTCTTTCTGGGCTGTCTGAGCTGCTAAAGCTACATCGGAAAGATTCATAAAATAACCCCCATATTTATTATTTTCATACAGGATTATTATACTTTATTCCTGTAAAATTTTCAATAATAAATACGGGGGGGAATAATTTTTGGCGGTTTACCTAATCATATTAAATATTTTAAAATATAATTTGTTTAATTTTAAAGCATTATATTTCAATTACAGAATTATACATATAAGACCGTTGCAGCCGTCATTTATAATTTTTTCAATGGTTTCACCTATTTTTGCTCTTGCGTCGGACGGCATTCTGTACAATTTATTGTGCAGTCCCTCGTTGACAAGTTCATGCACGGATTTGCCGAAGATATTGCTTTCCCAAATTTTTTCCGGATTTTCCTCAAATTCTTTCAAAAGATAAGATACAAGCTCCTCGGACTGCTGTTCCGAGCCTACAATCGGAGTTACCTCTGTCTTTGTATAAATCTTCATCATATGAATACTCGGTGCGCTTGCTTTGAGCCTTATACCGTACTTTCCGCTCTGTTTAATAATTTCAGGCTCTTCAAGCGATAACTCTTCAATAGTCGGCATAACAATTCCGTAACCGTTTTCCTGCACCTGTTCATAAGCCTGCGCAAGTTTATCAAACTCTTTCTGCTTTTTGGAAAGTTCTTTTACACAACTGAACAGCGCACATTCGTCGGTAATGTCAATACCTGATTCTTCGGAAAGTACCTTATAAAACAATTTACTGTCAATATTAATTCCGATAGTCGCAAAGCCTCTGCCCAAATCAAGACTTTTTATTTCGGTAGAATTAATATATTCGCAGTTGTCAAGTTCCTGCATTATATCCTGAACCTGACGGATTTTTTCGATTTTTCCCGCACTCTTTTTGATTGCGTCAAATATATTGGTTTTGAGCCAGTGATCTTTATCAAGCATTACGAGCCATTTAGGAATATCTACTTTGATTTCTTTTATGTGAAACTCAAACAAAAGCTGGGCAAGAATACGCTTAATTTCAAATTCGTCAAGTTCCATACAGCTTACGGGAATTACAGGCACATTGTAAATTGACGCCATTTGAGCAGCGAGATTTTTTGCTCTTTCGCTTTCGGGTTCGGTTGAGTTGAGCAAAACAATAAAAGGTTTGTTAATCTCTTTCAGTTCGTTAATAACCCGCTGTTCGCTCTCAATGTAGTCTTCCCTGTCAATATCACTGATTGTACCGTCAGTTGTTATTACCAAGCCGATTGTCGAATGATCTGTAATAACCTTTTTGGTGCCGATTTCGGCAGCGTCATCAAAAGGAATCTCCTTATCGAACCAAGGCGTTTTAACCATTCTCGGCTGTTCGTCTTCACTGTATCCGATTGCACTGTCAACTATATAACCTACGCAATCAATCATTCTTACCCTGAAAGAAGTGTTGTTTCCCAGATCAACTTCAACTGATTCTTCCGGTATGAATTTAGGTTCGGTTGTCATTATGGTTCTTCCCGACGCCGACTGCGGAAGTTCATCGAGAGTTCTGCGATATACCGCCTCATCCGTTATATTCGGCAATACCAGAGAGTCCATAAATTTTTTTATAAAAGTTGACTTACCTGTTCGCACAGGACCTACAACACCGATATACACATCTCCGTCTGTTCGGCGTGAAATGTCACGATACACATTTCTTTCTTCCATTTTTGTACCTCCTAAACTCTCGGAATAAGCAGCATTCGAGGAATATCCTCATTTTGTGCCGCTGCCGAATTTTCTTCAATCAGTTTATCAAGTGCCGTATTATGCGATTTGGCAATACTCCACAGACTCTCCCCCGCTTGCGCAAAGTACAAAGTCAGAGCACACTCTTCGGGCTTTACGGGTTTATCTTCAAATATCTCTACATCGGAAACCGCCCTTATATTTTCTTTTGCGGCAGCCGAAACGGCAAATTTAATTTCACACCTGATTTCAACTGTGCTGTCATCGGCAAGTCGATAGCTTATACTTGCTACACGAGGTTCAACATACAATGCACAGTTATACTCACTGCTTGATGTCATAAGATGAGAATAGTCTATATTGCGTTCAATAAACACAGGTATTTTATCTTCATTTTCGGCAAGAATACAAATATTTACCTTACCCGAAACAGTTATACCCTTATCGTCGCAAGAATAATCAGCAGTAATTTGGTTTGATGATATGTTTATTACTTTGCTGATTTTTCCGTTATCGACAGCAACCGAAGATTTTTCAATATGAGAATCATTAAGTTTTGCAAGATCACTTACTATATTCAATTGTATAAAAGCGGGTTGAGTTGCACATTTAACAGAATATGCGTCTGTAACTACATTTTCGTCAGCTATTACATAGCCTTCTTCTGTAAGACAAAGTTTTAAATCAAGCAGTAAAAGAGGTTTATCTGACATAACATCATTCTTAAGTCTGATGTCATAAGACATAATATCGCAGGAAACACAGTTAATTGTATTTTCGTCGATACCCTCGCAATCTATAATTTGATTAAAGGGCAATAAGTAATCAAGTTTTCCTGTTTCGCCGCTCTCAACATCAGTTATATATAATAGTTTTAAGTTGATTTCGCCGTTCGCCATAAGTTTACCTGTAACAGCTTTGGTATCGGTAATATTCACACTTATATCGGTACTCAAGATTGATTCAATTACAGGCTTATCTCCCACAGAAACTTCTTCTACCACGCTGAACTGTTCTTGGCAAAGAGAAGTCAGGCTTGCACATTTTATATTCATCAGCTGTGCTTCAAGACAATTTTCGGCAGGCGGTGAATAGATACTTGTTTTTGCCGAGGAAAGCACCTTTGCATATAACGAAAATGCACCGTGCATTACAAGTCTGCGAGGGCTTAATGCCCTACAGTTTATGTACTCGGGCTTTGTTCTTGTTAATATAACAGGATTATCAGGCGCTTCTTTAACAGAAAAGCTTTGAGAAAAATTAACCGACTGCTCACAGCAACGAATACTTTTTTTGATACTGTCAACATACAGCACATTAACAACACAGTTACCGTCAATTTGCAGTTGACCGCCCGATAAGGTTCTTGTCTGAATTTTAGGGATAAGAGTACATTTCAAAATTTTTTCGATATCCGGACAATAATCGGGTAAAGTTAAATCGACATCAGCAAGCTGTTCGGCAACCGTGTCAAGCACCGCAACAGTTGTGCAAAACGATCGGTTATCCTGATTAAACTCCATATTTTATCTCTCCTTTTATATTTATACTCAAAATATATTAGAAAGGTAATGAAAATATTACAATAAAAAGCATCGGACTGAAATTAATCAATCCGATGCTGTAAAAGCTGTTAAATTATATCAGGTATCAACCGAGGTTTGGAATATTACCCGCAACATAAAGCTGAATTTCTGTACAATCGAGAATGTCAATAATGCCATCTCTGTTTACATCAGCTTTGAGTTGAGCGTTAGCGTCAAGTGACTTGTCACCGGCAATGTAAAGCTGGAGTAATGTTACATCGTCTACAGTAACATTACCGTCAATAGTGATAGTCTTCTGAATACCTACCTTGCCGTTAGGGTTTGTGGCATACTTACTGCAAAGCTGACCGCCTGTTGAGGCATTAGCTGTAAGCGCAGTAACTGTACAACCCACAAGCATCATTGAAGAAAGAAGGATGCTTACGCTTTTCTTGATTAGTTTCATGTGTTAATTCAAAACCTCCATAATAAAATTTCAGTCCTATTATAATATTTTTTTCCAAAAGAACTCAATAATAAATTAAGATGTGCATATCTTTTTGTTGATATGCACATCTTTTGTTTAATTATGTTATTAATGATTACCAATAAAATTTCATTTTATTTTACATAAAGAAAGTTTTATTGCGGATTTATTACCTTTTTAATTCCGTAAATCTTCCGTAAAATTGCCGATAAGAATTTTGGTCGTTCAATAAGTACAACTTTCATTGCAAATCTCCTCTCATATTATCTTCGTATGCAAGTCAGACTGACCACGATAAGTGCTGCAGCTGCAACCACAAGCACACATTCTGAAGGCAGTAAACTTGCAGTCAGAAGTCCAAGCCCGAAAAATACAGCCGACCTTAGCCTGTGTGAGTAGCAATTCACTTTATCACCCTGTATCAGTTTACACAGCTTTTTAAAAAGTGTGAAAAATCGGTTGAAAAAAATTTTATAATAATATAAAATTAAATTGATTAAGGTTAAGGAGAAAGCAATGAGAACTATTGATATAAAGAAAAACGATGCAAACCAAAGACTTGACAAGTTCCTTTCAAAAAGATTCAAAACTATGCCAAAGTCGCTTATGTATAAATATATCCGTACAAAGTACATTAAACTAAACGGCAAAAAGTGCGATATAAAAGATATGCTCAAAGAGGGCGATGTGCTTACTCTGTACATAAAAGATGAATTTTTTGAGGAAAGCGAGCAGGAAAACTACGAATTTTTAAAAGCGCCCGACAAACTTGATATAGTATATGAGGATGAGAACATAATTCTGATTGACAAAAAGCCCGGTATTATCGTACATCAGGACAAGAGTTACCATTTTGATTCGCTTGTGGCAAGAGTTCAGCACTATCTTTATAATAAGGGCGAATACAACCCAAAAGAAGAAAAAGCATTCGCTCCCGCTCTTGCAAACAGAATTGACAGAAACACGGGCGGTATAGTAATTGCGGCAAAAAATGCCGAAAGTTTGCGGGTTCTCAATGCTAAAATCAAAACGAGAGAGCTTGAAAAATATTATTTGTGCTTACTTTACGGCAAGCCGAAAAAGGACTGCGACATTTTGCACGATTACCTTATTAAAAACGAATCGCAAAACAAAGTAAAGATTTTTGGCAAACAGGTTGACGGCTCAAAAGAAATTATAACAAAATATGAAATTCTTGATTTCAACGGCAAATACAGTCTTGCGGAAGTTGAACTTCTGACAGGCAGAACGCATCAGATAAGAGCGCATATGGCATATATCGGTCATCCGCTTGTAGGCGATACTAAATACGGAAAAAACAGAAAAGCACCTGATAACATTAAGTATCAGGCACTTTACAGCTATAAACTTAAATTTTCATTTGACACCGACGCAGGTATTCTTAATTATCTTAACGGCAAAGAATTTTCCGTAAAAGAAGTATGGTTTGCAAAGAATAAGCATATTTCGATTTAAGAATTATTTTATGCACATAAACGCACACATTGTGCCTCTATGCCCTTTGGTTGCCCTGTGACTCCACAACAAATCACTGTTACAGTTTGTACATACATCAGAAACCGTGATATTCTCCGGCTTTACACCTGCTGCCGTAAGAATTTGTCTGTTGGTTTCAAGCAAGTCAACCATATACTTGCCGTTTTCTTTAGGATTAACAAAATCTGACGGATTTACATTTTTAAGTGCAAGAAAATGGTCGGCACAAGGTTTGTCAACCTCATAACAGCACACGGAAATAGCAGGGCCAATCGCACATTTTAAATCAGACGGGTTTGTTCCGTAAAGCTCGGTCATTTTTTGCACAACCTTTTCGCCTATTCTGCCGACAGTACCTCTCCAGCCTGCGTGAGCAAGTCCTATTGCTTTTTTGTTTGTATCAACAAAGAAAAGCGGAGTACAATCAGCATAATAAGTGACCAAAGTTACACCTTTCTGATTTGTTATCAAAGCGTCAACGCTTTCAATATCTCTCGGCTTATAAATACCTGTTCCAATATTTTCTGTTGTAACCGCACGAACATAAGTATTATGGTCTTGAGCAGAAGCCGTAAGCGTATTATAATCAAATCCCGCACTTTTGCAAAAGCGTTTATAGTTTTCAGTAACACTGTCGGGATTATCTCCCCTGTTAAACGCAAAGTTCATAGATGTAAACTCACCCGTCGACGCACCGCCGAGTTTTGTGGAAAAAGCATGATTTATAAAATCAATTTCCGATAAAGAATTATATGTTAAATACGGCACACTGTCCGCATTATGGATAGTCATAGTTTTTGAATTAAATTTCATTATACTTCTCCTTATGCGTAGTTTCGCTTGAAAATGACAACTGTTAATGTTATAATGATTAAAGAATGAGGTGATATTATGTTGAAGAAAAAGCTTTTCGGCAAAAACATAAAACCAAGCTGTACATACTGCTTAAATTCGGTTTATGAAAACGATACCTGTCATTGCATAAAAAATAAAACAATTATTGATGACAAATGCAAAAGCTTTAAATATGACCCGCTTATGCGTGTTCCGCAGTCAGCGCCGACTCTTCACGAGTACACCTTAGATGACTTCAAACTATAATTATTTTAATATTTTTATAAAAAAATATCAAGGCTTTCTTAAAAACTCAAGAAAGCCTTTTGTTATGCATTAATATTTTTAGATATTCGGATCGTCTAAATCAAGCTTGTCAGCCTCGGTAATTTTTCTGATAGGTTTGCAAGGATTGCCGACCGCTACAACACCTGACGGAATGTCTTTTACAACAACCGAGCCTGCACCGATTACAACATTATCTCCGATAGTAACACCTGGAAGTACGGTTACGCCGCCGCCAAACCAAACATCACTGCCGACTTTTATCGGTTTTGCAAGTTCAATTCCTGTATTTCTCTGATGAGCATCAATAGGATGAATTGCAGTATAAAATCCGCAGTTAGGGCCGACAAAAACATTGTCGCCAAAAGTAACCTCTGCACAATCAAGTATAACAAGGTTATGGTTTGAATAGAAATTCTTACCCACTTTTACATTAAATCCGTAGTCACACCAAAACGGAGGAGTAAAAACACAATATCCATCGTTATGCTCTTCTTGTAAAAGTTCATCAATAATAACCTTACGAGCGGCAACATTTGAAAAATCAAGATTATTGTATTGACGGCAAAGCGACTTAGATTTATTCAAAGCAGCAACAAGCTCGCTGTCTTGAGAATTATATACCTTGCCGGCAATCATTTTTTCTTTTTCTGTCACTTAATACCTCTGTTTATGCCATCTGGAAATCTTTAATGTAGCTGTCGATTGACTTTTTAATAATATCCTTAGCCATATCAACACCGTTGGTTTCAGTTACAGATGTAACCTTACCGCTTTCAAGGCTCTTATATACCTGGAAAAAGTGCTGAATTTCGTCAAAATAGTGACGAGGAAGGTCAGCAATGTCATTGTAACCGCAATAGTTAGGGTCATTAACAGGAACGGCAATGATTTTTTCGTCACAGCTGTCATTATCAATCATATTGAGTACACCGATAGGCTTGCACTCAACAAGTGTCATTGGCTGTATTGTTTCGGAACAAAGAACAAGCACATCAAGCGGATCTCCGTCATCTGCATAAGTTCTCGGAATAAAACCGTAGTTTGCGGGATAATGAGTTGAAGTAAAAAGCACACGGTCAAGTTTTAACATACCTGTTTCTTTATCAAGCTCATATTTATTTTTACCGCCCTTTGAAATCTCAATAACAGCGTAAAATTTTTCTGATGTAATCCTTTTTGGTGATATATCGTGCCAAATATTCATAATAAAGCCACCTCACAAATTTATTTAACTTAATTATAAATAAACCGCAGTTAGTTGTCAAGAATTTTAATAATATTTTAACAACAATACTGCGGTTTATAAAATTTATTTTATTAAAAGAGATATATCTTTGCTTGAGTTTGGCTGATTTTGCTTTTATTTGCTCTTTTTAATGTTTTCAGCAATTACCTTAGCAATCTGAATAATTACAGTCGGAATAAAAGCAAGCAGAGCAATAAATCCGATTTGTGCGCCTGTAAGTTCCGCAATCTTAAACAGCGGATGCATAAACGGTACAAAAATTACAAAAGCAAGAAGTCCTACACCTGCCGCAAAAGCAAGCAGGCTATATACATTTGAGGCAAGACCGATTTTAAAAATCGAATGCTTACTGCGACAGTTAAAGCCGTGGAACAAACGAGCAAGGGTAAGTGTTGAAAAAGCCATTGTACTTGCAGTTGCGGCATTAACCTGCAAACCTATATAGAAAGCAGTCATTACAACAACGGCAATCAGTGCACCCTGCAAAAGCATTAGTGCGGAAAATTCTTTAGTCAAAATACCCTGTTTAGGATCTCTCGGTTTTTGCGAAAGTAAATCTTTTTCGGGCTTCTCCATACCGATAGCAATAGCCGGAAGCGAGTCGGTTAAAAGATTTATAAAGAGAAGATGAACTGCCTCAAAAGGCACGGGCAAAGCAAGAAGTGATGCGTAAACTACCGCAAATATAGCTGCCATATTGCCCGAAAGCAGGAACAGAATTGCATTTTTAATATTCCTGTAAACATTTCTGCCGTTTGCAACAGCTTTAATAATTGTTGCAAAGTTATCATCCTGAAGTACCATAGACGCTGCATCCTTAGATACCTCTGTACCTGTAATGCCCATTGCAACACCGATGTCGGCTTTTTTGAGTGCAGGTGCGTCATTTACGCCGTCACCTGTCATAGAAACGATGTTGCCCTTTCTCTGCCAAGCCTCAACAATTCTGATTTTATTTTCGGGTGAAACACGAGCATAGACAGATATTTTTTCAATCTTTTGGTCAAGTTCACTGTCGCTCATTGCGTCAAGCTCCATACCTGTTACGGCAATATCTCCCTCTCTGAAAATACCAATCTGTCTTGCAATGGCAGTGGCGGTAATCTTATGGTCACCTGTTATCATAACAGGCTTAATACCTGCTCTGACAGCATCTGCAACCGCTGCTTTTGACTCCTCACGAGGCGGGTCAATCATAGAAACAAGTCCTAAGAAAGTATATCCGTACTCCGTATTTACATTGAGTTCTTCATCAGACTCCTTGTAAGCAAAAGTAAGCACACGCAAGCCGTTTTCGGAATACTCTGTATTCTGCTTGAGTATATCTGCCTTGTCGGCTTGAGTAATCGGACGAACACCGTCCTTTGCCGCAATACTGTCACATCTGTCAAGAATAGCGTCAATAGCACCTTTAGTCAATATATGATTCACACCGTGAAGTTTATACTTTGTGCTCATCATCTTACGGTCGGAATCAAACGGCACTTCCTCAAGTCTTTTAAGTCCCGAACGCAAATCATCTTCGTTGTATCCGAGTTTTCTTAGAGTTTCAAGCAACGCATACTCTGTAGGGTCGCCTATTCCCTTTCCGTCAACAATGCTTGAATCGTTATTAAGCACCATATCGTAAAGTAAATAGCGGTGGCTTTGATTATTAAGGTCAAGTTCTTCTTCAAAAATACTTTCACCGTTGATATATATTTTCTGAACAGTCATTTTATTTTGAGTAAGCGTACCTGTTTTGTCGGAACAAATTACAGATACACAACCGAGGCTTTCAACCGCTTTCAAATCTTTGATAACTGCATTTTCCTTAGCCATTTTTTGAGTACCAATTGCCTGTACAATAGTAACAATTGAACCCAAAGCCTCAGGAATAGCGGCAACGGCAAGGGCAACAGCAAACATAAGCGCATCAATAATTGCCATATGATTTAAAAGGCTTAAACCGAATACGAGCGCAGAAATAATAAGAATAATAATCGCAAGTTTGCTTGAGAATTTATCAAGGCTCTCCTGCAAAGGAGTTTTCTTTTCTTTTGCCGCATTCATAAGGCTTGCAATCTTGCCTATTTCGGTATTCATACCTGTGCCTGTAACAGCTACAATAGCTCTGCCGTAGGTTACCAAACTGCCCGAATATACCATATTTGTTCTGTCTGCGAGCGGGACTTCCGCAGTAATGTTATCATCGTTTTTATCAACATTAGTTGATTCGCCCGTAAGTGAGCTTTCATTTACCTGTAAAGAATAATTATTCATAATTCTGCCGTCAGCTACTACAAGGTCACCCGCCTCAAGCACAACCATATCACCCTCAACCACTTCTTTTGACGGAATTTCAATTTTCTGTCCGTCACGAATTACTTTTGCATTCGGAGATGAAAGTGACTTTAAACTGTCAAGTGATTTTTCCGCATTAATATGCTGGACTGTACCGAGAATGGCATTAAGTGTAATTACCGCAAAAATTACTATAGTGCTTTCAATATTACCCGAAAACATTGAAATAATTGCAGCAATAATAAGAATAATTACAAGCAAATCCGCAAACTGACTGAGAAACACTTGCAAAGCGGTTTTTCGCTTTCCCTCCTGCAAAACATTTTCGCCGTTTTTTTGCAATAATTCTTCGGCTTTTTTTGAGCTCAGTCCGTCCTTTGTAACACCGAGCTTTTCAAGCACTTGTTCTTTGGTCAACTGATACCAGTTCATCATAATTCCTCCATATTTTTTCTTAATAAAAGAAAGTAAGCAAACAAAAAAGACTTTTATTGTAAAATATTGCAAACGCAATTATCATACAATAAAAGTCTCGTTTTTTAAGATACAACCGATACCATAAGGTATGAGATTGACGAATTGTACCACAGATTATCTGCAAACTACTCCCCTTTATAGTGGTTTTATTCTATCAGATTATTCGGTTTTTGTCAACTGTTTTTCTTTATTTTCATCTTTTAACTTTACTTTCTTAGGTTTGCTTAACATTCCGAGAATTATTCCTACGGTTGCAAGCAAAACTCCGCTTGCGGAAGTGATTGCCGACCATTTTTCACTGTCAAAAGCATAGGCAATAATAATTGATGCTAATATAAGCAATACGCATATTATAAGTAAAATAAACGCAATTTTAAAAAGAACATTCATTTTTTGCTTTTTCATTACATCATCTCCTGCAAATTGTTTGTAATATTCGCAAATTCATCAAGAGTAAGCTTTTCCGCTCTTGCGTTTGTTTCTACTCCCGAATTAATCAAAAGCTCATTTATCTTGCCTTTTTCAACAGAAAGTCCCGAACTAAGCGAATTTGCAAGAGTTTTTCTTCTCTGTGAAAAAGCCGCTTTTATTACATTGAATAACAGTTTTTCACTCTCAACCTTTACAGGCGGCTCTTTTCTTACATTAAGTCTTATTACTGCCGAATCGACTTTCGGGGCAGGCATAAAAGAACCTGCGCTTACGCCAAACAGCATTTCAGGCTCGGCATAATAATTTACAGACACAGTAACCGCACCGCTCTGTCTTGTACCGACTTCCGCACAAATCCTCTGTGCCGCCTCTTTCTGAACCATTACGGTTATTGCCTCTATCGGCAGTCTGTCCTCAAGCAGTTTCATAATAACGGGAGATGTTATGTAATAAGGTAAGTTAGCACAGACAACAACCTTCATTCCCGCAAATTCTTCCGCAATCAGCTTGTGCAAATCAAGTTTAAGTACATCTTCGTTTACTACTTTTAAGTTATCGTATTCGCCAAGGGTTTCTTCAAGAACAGGCAGAAGTCTTTTATCAAGTTCTACTGCCACTACCTTATCGGCAAGCTGACAAAGTTCATTTGTAAGTACACCGATACCTGGACCGACTTCAATTACACCTACACCCTCGCCTGCACCGCTGTACTCTGCCATTCTCGGGCATACAGACGGATTAATCAGAAAGTTCTGACCAAGTGATTTTGAAAATGTAAAGCCGTGTTTTGAAAGTATCTCTTTAATTTTTCCTATATCAGATAAGTTATTCATTATAAAAGTCTAAGTCCTTTCGGATATTTATTTTTTAGTCTGCCGTTTGAGCATTTGCCAAATCCCACAGTAATTTCGTTTACGCAGACAGCAGTGTATCCTTTAATATTATTGTCAACGGCAACTTCTTCACCGTGAAGAAACGCTTTAATTTCCGCAGAATTTACATCAAAATCCACCTTTGACACACACTCGTCTGCTTTTGCCGCCATAAATGCCGAATGATGCGGTTCGATTCTGTTTTTAACTATTTGTCCCAAAATTATTCCGCTGCGCAAAACGGGCAGCTTTTCATACGGTACATATTCCTGCGGCAAAACAATAATTTTATCGCCTATCACTTCAATATTTTCACCAAACGGTCTGCCTATAAACAGGCTGTCGTAAAAATCAAAAATTTTACTGTCAATTTTCTTTTTACTGTTTTCCGTAAAAGAATTTTTATATAATTCACCCGATTTTTTCAATCTTGCGGCAAAATGTCCCTCACCGCCGTCCATCGGAAAAATTCTTCGTGCATATTCAAGCGTCGGTCTGCCAAAATTTACATTTGCGTCTTCAAGTTCAAAATCAGGATTTTCCTCTAAAAACCTGCCGATAACGCCCTCATTTTCTTCAACTGAAAAAGTACAGGTGGAATACACCATAACTCCGCCGTCTTTAAGCGCATTCTTAGCACTGTTCAAAATTTTTAACTGTCTCTCCGCACAGCTTTTTACATGCTCGTCACTCCACTCGCTTTCGGCAGTTGAGTCTTTTCTGAACATTCCCTCACCGCTGCAAGGAGCATCAACAAGCACTTTGTCAAAACAGCCGGCAAGCCTGTCACAAAGCACCTCGGGATACGCATTTGAAACCGTGGCATTTCTTATACCCATTCTTTCAATATTCGAGAGCAGAATATTAGCTCTGTTTTTGACAATTTCATTGCTCCATAAAAAGCCTTTTGAATTTAGCTTTGCGGCAATTTGCGTACTCTTACCGCCCGGTGCTGCGCAAAGGTCAAGTACATAGTCGCCCTCCTGCACATCAAGCATTGTTACTGCCGAAGAAGCAGACGGCTCTTGTATATAAAAAGCGCCTGCATGATGCAAAGGGTTATTACCGAGCGAAGTAATTTCATTCGGAATATAAAAACTTTCACTGCAAAAAGGAGCGGATTTTAAATCAAAATCAAGTAATTTTTCAAGTTTTTCCACAGAACATTTCAGAGTATTTACTCTTAAACCTCTGTAATGTTCTCCGCTTGAATTATAAAATTTTAAAAAATCGTCAAACTCGTCACCGAGCAGAGCTTTCATTTTATCTAAAAAAATATTCATTGTATAAATTCCTTAGAAACGATAATAATAAGCATATCGGAGGGAGGTGCTAATATGAACTTCAACCAGAATCAGAATAACAATCAGAACCAGAACAATAACCAGAATCAGAACAAAAATCAGAATAACAACCAGAATAAAAACCAGAAGAACAGCCAGAACAAGAATCAGAATAACAACTTTCACTAATCGGGTTCATATCTGTGCGGCAAGCCATATTTTTAGAAACAAAGGTATGGCTTGCCTTAAACAGTACATATTTTTTAAAATCAATAATTCACAAAAACAATTAGTGGAATAATTCTATTGTTATTTAATTAAATTTTAATATATCAATATCCGTATTTTTCACCTATAATTATTACCTTAATTCTGTCCTTATGTCTTTGTTGAGCGCAAACTACATAGTTACAGCAAATTCTTCTGTCACTTTTGCAGCCCGAACAAAGTTCTGCGCCCTCTTTGTCTGCTGTAATACATTTACCTGTTTTGCTGCATGGAGTTTCAATATTCAATCTTATTGTATTGCTCGGTGCGGCAATTCTCTTTACTCTGTCAATTGCCTCATCAATGTTTTTTACAATTTTATTATAACCGCAAACAAGTATAACACTCTTAGGACCGTATAAAATTGCCGCAACACGGTTAGAATTGCCGTCAACATTATACAGTTCTCCGTTTTCTGTAATCGCATTACTGCTCGCAAAGTAAACATCGGAAGAAAAAGTCTTATGATAAACTTCTTCCACCTCTTCGGGAGTAATTCCCTCTGCCGCTCTGTCAAGATACTTATAATCGGAAGAAGTAATAATATCATACACTCCTGTTTCTTTAAGAGTAACAGAACCGCCGCTTGATATTACATCGCCCTTTTTAATCAGAGTTTTTACAAGATTGCAGGCGTCTTCTTTGTTATCACAATAATAAGCATCCATCTTGTTTGCTTTCAAATTTTTTATTGTTTTTTCAATTTTAAGTTTAGTTTCGTTGCTCAAAGCGTTCATACTTACACTTCCGTTAGCTTTTTGTTAAATTATACACTATATAGCCGTCTATTTCAAGCCTCTACAAACGGTACTCCAAAATACTCCGCAATCGACTGTGCAAGATTTCTTCCGATTGCTCCGACATTTTCTCTTATCCACTGTGCCTCTTCGGGATTATCGTGGTACGCTACTTCTATCAATGCCGACGGTGCTTTTGTTCTGCGGACTTCCGCAAGGCTTGTGGTCGGAATAATATCTACATCGTCAGGATACGGATAGATGTTTTCATAATTTCGTTGTAAGATTTCAGCGAACCTTTTTCCGTTAAGGCTTGACGGATAATAATATATGTCAGCACCGGTATATCTGCCTGCCGATCCCTCCGGTGCAGCATTACTGTGTACTGCAAGATGTAAATCATTTGCAGAATTATTAGAGTCCTTTATCGCCTGTGACAAAGTCATTTCTGGACTGTTTCTGTCAAATTCTATTCCGCTTGCAAACAAATACGGCTCAATAGCGTCGGCAACAAGATTCATATAATATTCTTCATTTCCGCCGTCAACATAAGGATTATACTCCTGAAGTGACGGACTTAAATATACCTTTGGCATAATAATTCTCCTTTTATAAAAATAATGCTCACGCACCATACAATATATTATTCCGCAATTTATTTTTTGCTTATTTTTTCCATAAGTTGTGCAGTTGATTCCGCATTATCTCGGCGAAATCTTCCGAGTTCATAAAGGCTTTCGGGATTTTTAGTTACATAATTAAGTTTTTCGGTACAATTTAAAGTAGACAAAAAGCCTGCCTCTTTAAGAATTTCAAGACTTGAGCCGCTTTCTTCACCGAACGGATAAATAAATGCGGTAGGTGCGTTGCCCGTAATAGATTTTATATATTCTTGAGCCTTATTTATATCATTTGTAATTGCAGTTTTATATTCATCATCACTTTCCTTATATTTTTTACCTATTCCCTTTCTCGGCGTCAAAGTGTGCATATTGTATGAATGATTCTGAAATTCCACAAGCCCGGAATCATACATTTCTTTAATATTCTTTTTCAAAAGATGACCGTAGTTTGCATTTTCTTCACCTGTTGCCGTAAAGTCTTCACTGAACTTTGCAACGGGTGAAATTACAGCTTTTGCGTTGTATTTTTTTAACAACAGAAAAACATATTTATAGTTATTGTAGTATCCGTCATCAAATGTCAGCATCACACATTTGTCAGGTAAGGCTTTATCGGAATAAACATAGTCAATTAAATCATTTACCGTTACGGTTGTATAACCGTTTTCCTGAAAATATTTTAAATCGCTTTCAAATAAATCAGGTGAAATCACATAATCATTTTGGCTTGATTTATCCTTTAATACCGAATGATACATTATAATCGGCATTTTTATAGCATTTTCCGAAATTTCCCTTGCACCGCTAAGAGATGCAAGTATAAAAATTGACAGAATTACTGTGGTAAGACACATTAAAAGCAGTTTTAATCTGTTTTTGTATATTTTACCCATAAATACCTCCAAATTTTTTTATAAAAATAATTTTTATTATT
>OBVH01000578.1_pt1 | contig 16926 bp, 18 predicted proteins | sample 1495001 | NCBI WGS metagenome assembly OBVH01 (sample SAMEA2579959, study PRJEB22360) | human gut metagenome
CTGTAAATCTGTTGTCACTGACTTCGGTGGTTCGAATCCACCTTCTCCCACCAAACTTAAAAAACGCCTTAAACACTGAGTTTAGGGCGTTTTCCTTTTGCGTTTAGCAGAGATAAAAACCCTCTGAAAATTTGTCTGTCTAACAGTTGTCTAACAGATAAACTAACTAAGCATATTTTCAAGCGATTCTGTGAGCTTTGCTTTTGATTTTGCCTGAATATGGGAATAGATATTTGCAGTTGTATTGTATGAACTGTGACCTGCCCATTCCTGTAATTCTTTCATACTTGCACCGCTTTCAAGAAGAATACTAATATTTGTATGCCTTAATTCGTGCAACTTGATTCTTTTTAAGCCTGCGTTCTCGCATAACTTCGGTATTGCCCTCGTAACATATTCGAGAGGTAATAAACTGCCGTCAGGTCTTACACAAACGAAACCGTCCCAAGTATGATTATACAGCTTGTTCTTTTGTTTCTGCTTTTCCTGTTTTGCCTTTAATTCAGATAAATATTTTACTGCTGAATCAGACATAGGAAATGAGCGAATAGAAGAAGAGGTTTTAGCAGTAGCCTCATAATACAGATTTTTGATTTTTGAACCTGATACGCCTTTATCCTTAACCGTTCCGTTAATGTAAAGTATTTTGTTTGCAAAATCAATATCCTGCCACCTTAAACCTATGATTTCACCTCTGCGTAAACCAAACCAAGAAGCAAGTAATACAACAGGTTCAATAGGTGATCCTTTTGCAGCCTTTAAGAATGTTTTAAGCTCCTCTACGGTATAGAAATTTGCTACATGACGGTTTTTCTTAGGCAAATCTACCTTGTCCGCAGGATTACTTTCTATACGCCCCATTTTATAAGCATACCTTAAAGCCTTACTTATTGTTAGCGTGATAATGGTGTATGGTATTTGCAGTTACTTTATCATTATTCAGCTTGTAGGTGTAAAAATCCTGAATATGATAAGGCTTTAAGTCACAAAGCTTTATTCTTCGTTCGGCAAAATACGGGCAAATTACATTATGTATAACTTGCTTATATCCGTAGTAGGTATTCTTAGAAATGGTATATTTGGTATCTTCAAGCCACTGTTTTAGATAATCGGAAAACAACATTTCAGTTTCATCAAGAACAAGTTTGTTTTGCCACTCTTGAAGAATTTCAATCCTTTTTTGTTCAAGTTTACGCTTGTTGTTGCCGTTTACCGAAAACTCGGTTTTAATCCACTTTTGAACACGCTTGCCGTTTGAAAGATGATAGCTTACGATTATGTAATAATAATCTCTGCCTTTTTTCTTTGAAATTACGGCTGTAATGTCTTTATGTCTTGCTGTCAAGTAAATTCCTCCTTTTGTGACAGCAATTACCTAATATTATTATATAACATAATTGCGTTTAATTCAATAATTATCTTTAGTTTTCTCCTTTCTTATCGGGAAGACTTTCTGCAAGTTTTAAAAACTCTTCACAAGCATAACGCCTGCCGTTTTCATCTTTTGAAGGTATTTTAGAGCGGTAGTTATCTCCGTGAAGAGGTATTCCTAATTTACCTAAAAAGTATCGCAAGTCTTCAAAACTGTAGCCATTATAAGATGTACCCATTTTTTGACCGTTACTCATGTCGATTATCCAATATCTCTGACACGCTCTGTACCGTAATGCCTTATAACCCAAGAACACCGGCTTTAATTCATACCCAGCTTCTCGAAACACTTCCTTAATACGCCAACTGGAATAATAATCATATGTCGTGATAAAGGTTAAATCGCTGAGCTCGCTACCGCCTGTGTATTCGAGAATTTCCTTTGAATCATCTTCATCACACATATTCTTTTTCTCATCATTCATATGCTACCACCTTCCGTTTCTTCTGCGTGAAAATAGGGTATATCTTCAAACAAAGCGAACTGAATGATGTAATCACATATGCGAGGTGAATTGTAAAAGTAACCGTCAATACAATGCTCACTAAGACCGTATGAGGTTGCCGCACTGTATATACAGCTATATGACTGGAGAAAATTCGAAAGAGTCATAACTCCGACTCTATCAAAAATTTTGTCATGAAATATCAGAGAACCGCCTCTTGACACTTGTTCACTATAATAAGTCCCAAGCGGTTTGTCCTCTAAAATATCAACTCTGTCGCACCAATTTTTAATACCTGTTGTGATTCCGATATTAAGAATTGTGTCAATGTCCTCTTTTGGCAAATGAACCGTATGCTTTTGTATTTGACCGTTAAAGTCCTCAAAAGCTACTAAAAGGTCATTTGTTTTCTTCCAATACTTTACTACTTCATTAAGCATATAATTATCACTCATAATCATTCTCCTTATAGAAAATTATAATATAAAAATATGAAGTAAGATAATCATATTTCTATGGTAATCAGTTTTTAGGTTTTTCGGTTTTTATTTGTGTGTTTATAAGAAATTAAGTTTCTCGGTATTTATGTATTTCGGGTTCAATATCTCACTCCATATCCTTTGAATAAAAAGTGCGTTCAAATTCTTCGTCTGATACTATCTGAGTATCTACAATGTTTTTGTTACTGCTTGTGTTTATTGCCGTTAGTGTAAACGGATTGTCACTTTCGGAGATCTTATTTACAATCTCGGCAACATCAATCTTTGTAAGGTCAACACTGACAAAGCAATCTGATAAACTTTGCTGTGATAAGCTAAGAAAATTCTTTCTAAGCCAAGCCCTTATCTGAGGGTTAATTTCAAGTTTTTTCTTATGGTATTTCTTGTATATTTCATACAGAATACTCCAAAATTCAGCAACAGCTTTTTCACCCCATATAACGCTGATTTTGTATATCAAAGGGAACAAACCGCTACCGTAAATAATATGCTGAATGCTTTTATTCAAACTATTGTTAGCAGGACTTTCACAACGCAAAGCGTGAAAATTACTGCATTCAATTATTTTAAGCAGGTCGTTTGTAAAATCAGTAAAACAGCTGTTAAGAGGGTCATAAAAACGGTATCTGTCACATATTTTGCTTACAATGAACTGCGATACAGAAACATCATCTGTTATATGTTCCAATTGCTCGGTTATTTGATGAGCATAGTTTCCTCTGTATGAAGCCTCAAATCTAACCCAACTGTCGCAATGCAATGCTTCATCAAGGCGAAAACCGTTGTTGCTAATTTGCTCCGATTTTTTATCATAAACCCTGAGTAGTGACTGTGAGTTTTCAGCCCTTGAACCGATATAGAATGACTCAGTAACCAAATCTCTTTCGACAGAAGAAATCTTTCTTTTACTGTGTCTATAATTACAGTCAAGCACCTGTAAACTTTCGTCCTTTAACCTGCTGTATATGCTATGCGGTGATAAATCATAATTTTTGTAGTCAGCAGTTAAATCTATACGGCTCAGTCTGTATCTGTATAACGGACTTTCAATGTTGCTTAAAAATTTTCCGATATTTATATTCTCACCGTAGAAATCAAAATACCGCTTTTGATATACTGCCCAAGAGTGAGCAGAGAAACGAACTAATATTCCCATATGCACAAAAGTTTCGTGTAACGCTATAGTGAAGTAATATGGAGCGTTCTCAATAGTAAATGCTTGTGAATATGCCTGCGGCTTTTTATCACGCATTTCTACAACTTTACCGAGCAACAATTCTATGTCCGCTTTATAGATAAATTACTGTATCATTGAATAAGCTGTACTTTGCCAATCGTTACAAACATCATCAATCGAGTAAAAGAAAACTAAAGAAAATTCATCAACTCCGACTTTCAATTCTTTATCCATACAATAAAACCAACTCCTTATGTGAAGTTATATAACTTATATTCTATCCCCTTCATTAAAGTGAGGGGATTGACTTGCCGTCAGGCGGTTCGCACCTTGACGGTGCTACCGCCCACGGCAAAGCAATTACTTTTGCGGTTTAAGACTCTCATTAACTAAATGAATAGCACTTGCCTTTGCCGCAATCTGATGTCCTGCACTTGTCCAATACAGCGATAATTCAAGATTATCAAAGCGTACATAAATACTGCTGTTGCCGTCAATAGGATTGTCAATCTGTTTATCACCGTCAATACGAACGCTAAGCCTATCAAACTTATTTTCCTCAAGAATAACGATATACTTATATCCTGTAACCGTGCTTGTTCGGCGTCCATCCACATAGGCATATGACGGTATAACATCTATCAACAATAACTTACTGCCAACAGAACCCAGTACATCAATTTTTGCATTTTTAATATCCATAGCTATCTCCTTTCTGTTTATTTTGAACTTCATTTGAAGTTCTTGATTATATAAAAACACATGGAGTTGCGAATTTTGGGATACTTTGGATAGGAAATACCCCTTTTTAAGAATTTTTAAAAAATTTTTCTGCTTCTTCAAGCCACAACTTCAAGATTTGCGTTTGCTTTGCATAGTCATAATTACGAAGTAATTCCATAAGTTCACTGGGAAAGCCCTCTAAGAGATATGTACCATACAATAAGTAATCTAATGAACATTTTGTAGTGAGCGAAAATCTAATCAGATACTCAAGAGCAGTATTTCTTATGTCTGTGTACTTTTTGCTCTGAACATCACTTTTCTTTGAATGATACTTGTCCATTGTGTTTTTAGATACACCTAACAATTCGCTGAACTGTTTTTGTGTCAATTTCCTTTGTTGATGATTACAAAAATACTTGCGTACCTCATCTAATCGAGCTCTATAATCAAGAAAAAAATCTTCATCATCAAAATCTTCGATATATTTTGAATTACCCTCTAATAAATTAAAGCAATTAAAGCAAAAATCGTTAATCTTGCTTTTACCTGAATGTTTACAAATTTTCCTTAATTCTTCAATTTCGGGTAAATTATGACCGAAAACCAAATAATCTAAAGAAACATTAAAACGCAGATGAATGAGAAATAAAAAATCAGTGGACGGAAAAACGATTCCGTGTTCAACCTTACTGACATAATCCTTTTTATAGCTAAATTCAATGTCAGTAAGCGAATAGTCACCGTAATTATCATAATCATCATCAATTTTCGGGTTTAAAAACTCAAGAAACTCATTTACAGTCTTAGGCTGACCGTTAAAGCCTTCTTTTCTAAGCCCCTTTCTCAACTGCTGTATTCTTTCTCCAATAGCCTTCTTGTATGCATTTCTTTGCATAATTATTGACAACTTTCTTGTGCCATAAATTTACACAGAGTGCAGGACACACTCTATAAGTGCTTATGTTAGAAACGCAGGGAAGAATTGATACTCAACCAAGGTTCAGATGTATCAACCACGACAAAAAAGGTATGGTTTTAGATTTTGAAAGTGTTAGGGTACAAAGAAATGTGTTATAGGGTATAGTGCAATTTTGGCTAATAGTAAAAAACGCTATTTTATCGACCATAAAACATTGCCATAAACCACAAGAAACGATAATTTATTTTAAGGCATCAAAAATAGCCCAATCAGAGTAATGATTGAGCTATTCTTGTGCATAAATATTCAATTTGCTGTATAAATAATTATCGGGATAAAGCTGTTTTTATAACGGCTTTTGTATCGTTTATGTTTCGTAACATAGGCACAACTATTTCTCTCAAAGGCTTTCCGTCAGTTTGCAGATATCCTTTGCCCCTTGATTTTGGTTCTATCATCTCCTTATTATCATTAAATACCATTGCTATACTCTCTTTGCTGAGCGTACCAAGACCTACCACATTGCCAAAGTTATCTCGTCCTGTAATATATGTTGAATCGGCTCTTTGTAGTGACATAATGATAAAAATATTTGCACCTCGACCTAGCATAAGAATGTTGGCAAGTTTTTGCTTGTAGTTATCCTGCTCTTTCTTTACGGCTAAAGAACTGAGGAAACCCGACCACTCATCAATACATAAATAAATCGGTTCATATTCTGAATTTACACTTGCATTTGCCATTCTGTTTTGTAATTCATCAAAAACACAGTCAACAGCTTCACCGACAGAATTATGCTTATAGTAATTCCGACAGTCATTAAACTCAATAAAGTCAATGCCTTTAAAGTTTGCCAAAATCAATTTGACAGACTTCTTTGCTATTTGACCTAATATGTATGTTAGAAGATAAGTTTTACCGCTTCCGCTTGGTGCTACTATCAGCATATGAGGTACAGAGGAAAAGTCCACCGTAACAGGCACTTTTACACCCTGTGAAAGAATAGATAAATCTACACCGACAGTTAATTTACTGCTATCAAACCTCATCGTCATACACCTTATCTGTTGTTATATTCAGCTGTTCATCTCTCTTTTTGGATTTGATATAATGCCTTACATCATCTTCACAGCTAATATACATCACGGCAAATTTTAGTAAATGCTGTTCCTCGTTATATACAACCTTTTCAATATATACGCTTGGTATCATACCGTAGGATTTGCTGTTGTAGTATGAGGGTAAATTAACCATGCCGTAATTAAGCAATTGAGCTTCAATATACGATTGGATAATTTGCTTTAATGTATCTTCATCAAAGTCATATGATTTTTTTGGCATAATAATCTGAAAGGTGTAAAAAATACAGTTGTCAACACATAGTGGATTGTACCCCTCTTTTAAGAGAGAACTGCAATCTTTACCAAGCGGAAGTTTTAAAAACTCGTTGTTGCTCTGTAATACATCATACAAAAAGTAAAGTAAGCTCGGATAAACGCTATTTACAACTTTCATTCTTGCTTTGTTTGAAGCAAAATTAGCTGTTAAGCGAAGAGCAGATTTGATAGATTTTCTGTCGCTCAATTCCAATACCAACAAGAAAACCACAACCAAAACAGTCATTGCAATTAGGCAGATAAACCCTGTCAGCAAATAACTTACTGCTCCTGACAAAGAAAACGGTATTCCGAGTTTGTTGCACTCTGAAAGATATTCAGAGCCGAAAGCCATAATTACGAAAAAAGCTACTGCAAAATAGGTGAGCAGTACCACCCTAAAAGATTTTTTATTCATAAAAAATCCTCCTTCATATTTTTTGAACCTCTAAAGCAATCTTTGAAGTTCTTGATTATATAAAAACACATGGAGTTGCGAATTTTGGGATATTTGTAACTAATCATAACGAAACCGCAGGAAATTTTATATTTTCTGCGGTTTATTTTTATAAGGTTCGCTATGGTTAAAGCCATAGCGTTATTTTTTTGTCCGATTTTTGCCGATATTCACGCTCACAAGCCTTAACTGTTTTCTATATTCAAATCGTCACCGTAGGCTTTAATTTCACATTTTGCTCCGCTTATTTTATAAGTAAAGAATTGCCCTACGGCGTATCGTAAACTTGCTTCTTGACTTATGAAATTTCGCTACGCTTTTAATGCTCATAAAGCCCATACGATGACGATTTAAACGAATATAAAAAATCAGAAAGGAGTGAAAATACAGCGTGAATATCTAAATCGGACTTATTAAAAGCCCACCAATTCAGAATTACCGAATATAAATTTTAATCAACTTTCAAGGAGAAAACATTATGAAGTATTTTACAAACTGCAAAACAGCCGAAGACCTCAAAAAAGAATACAGAAGATTAGCAAAACAGCTTCACCCTGATTTAGGCGGTGATACAGAAGAATTTAAGGTAATGCAAAACGAATATGAAATTATGTGGGAACGCCTGAAAAATATACATACAAATTCAGAGGGCGAAACCTACACCAAAGAAACAACGGAAACACCGCAGGAATTTATAAATATAATCAATGTGCTTACAAGCCTTTCGGACATTGAGGTTGAAATTTGCGGTACTTGGTTGTGGGTATCGGGAAACACCAAAGCACACAAAGAAGTGTTGAAAGAATTAAAATTCCGATACGCTCACAAAAAACAGGCTTGGTATTACCACACAGAACCGTACCGCAAGAAGAGCAAGCGAGAATTAACGCTTGATGAAATCCGTGATATGTTCGGTTCTGAAAAATATAATCACAACGAATACAAAAATCCTGTACTGCACAGCTAAAAAAAGAGGGAACAGCCGAAAAGTTGTTCCCCCTAAAATTGAAATTACTTCAAATTTTACAGTTTCATTCATATAATTTTTGAAAGTTATTTTACAAAAATATTGAATTTTCACATATTGTATGCTAAAATAAAAATGCCAAACAAAAATTTAATTTCAAGTTCACCTAAGTGTGTATTTTTATTTCGGTAAAAATACAGGCTCTTATTTTGATACACTTAAGGTGACTATTGAAATTTTTGTTTGGCGACAAAAGGGCTATGTGTTTTTCGGGTGCGTAGCTTGTTCTATGCACCCTTTTTTACTGAAAAATAAAAAGTTTTTATAAAATTAAATTTATCTCGCAAAAAATGAACCTTTTAGACATTTAAAATGTCTAATATATAGAGCTTACAGCATAAGCCCTTTGTCGCCAAAAATAAATAAAGAGGAAATGAAATTTTATGAAAGCTAAAAAACGAAAATGTCTTGTAATGCTGATTGCAATGTTAGTACCAATGACAAGCGTTGCATTAACTGGTTGTAACGGAAAGAATGAAGTTTCAATCGCTACACCCGACCAAGCAACTACGCAAATTACTACACAGCAAATAACTACACAAGCTCCTAAGCCAGATTATCACGAAGCCTATCAAGCGTATAAAGAAAAGTTAAAGGAGCGTTCAGCAGAAATAAAGGCTTATGATTGGCAAATTGATAATAGTGAAAGCAAACCTGTTGTTTTTGCTGATATTTTAGGTGACGAAACTCCAGAAATGATAATTACATTTATGGATGTAGATGACCCGAAAGGTATTGGATATTATATAAGGTGTGAAATTTATACTTATAAAGATGATAAGTGTAAATTAGCATATACCGAAAGCGAAGATGTTACTCATCTTGATTATGCTTCTCAGTTTTTTCATCAATACTTATTTTTTCAGATTAATAATTCAAAAGATTTGTATTGGTTAGACTATCGTGGAATGAGTTTTACACAAAAAACAAAGATTTACCATATGGATTGGGATGGTGAAAAGCTCAGTCCAAAATTGATATGCGAACAAACATATACTGATATGCCCGATATTTACGAAACACCTGACGAAAAGTCAGGTATTGTTCAAGGCGAAGATGTTGGTTATGAAAACAGCGAAATTTATAAGTATAATCTTTTAGATTCAATGTCACATGTCCTAATGTACAATGACCATAGCTTTGTTATATTTGATACAGATTATCAATTCTCTGATAGAAATGAAGCTATGAGTTATCAAGATGCTATTAGTTATCTTGATAAGAAACTTGCCTGACAAACTTTTAAAAAGTATAATCGTATAAGGAGCTTATTATGAAAAAGAAAAAATTGGTAATTATTTTAGTTGCTTCGGTAGTTGCAATAGCGTTGCTTGTAACTACCACTTTGGTAGTATTAACTCATCCCATTGATATGATACAAAACTCTAAAAATATTATTTCAGATAATAATGTTTTTAATTCTGATGAAAGCGAAACAACGCAACCGACTACAAGTTCACTACCACTCAACGAACGATTTGCAAAAGCTAATATCGGTGATAGTATTACTTTTGGAGAATATGAAATTGACAACGAAGACGGTGTATATTATACCGAAAACAAGCCAACAGCTCCTATTGAATGGGGTGTTGTTGATAAAAACGATAAAGCTGTACTTTTAATTAGTAAAAAAGCCGTTGACTGTCGTAAATTTTGTGAAAGTGAAGAATCGGAAGTAAGGAACAGTTGTACTTGGATAAACAGCGATATTAGAAGTTGGTTGAATGATGACTTTTATAACAACGCTTTTACTCATCAAGAAAAGGCATATATATTACAATCGAAACTGAATAACAACAGTTATTCAGTTAAAGCTGATGACGCTAATTCCACATATGATAATGTGTTTTTACTTAATGTTCCAGAAGCTGAAAAATATTGGGGTTCAACTTGTACAGGTCTTTTTGAAAAAAATTCTTCTGAAAAATGGCTTCGTTCCTCAGGGACTGAACAATATGCACCTGTTAATATAGATTCAACAAATGAAATTGATTATAATGGAGCTCTTGACAGTTATTCAATGAAAATATATCCTTGTATGTGGGTGAAAATTAAAGATGATTATTCACTGACAGAATATGATTTTGATTATGAAGTTGCACCGCCTGAAAATGTAGCTGAATTTGATAGCGGTAATTGTGGTGATGGTGGAATTAATGTAAAATGGACTCTTGATGAGCGTGGTACTTTGCGTATAACAGGAATTGGAAAAATGAATAATTATCAAGAATATATGCACGTTAATCTTCAACCGTGGAATGAATACTTAAACAGAATACATACCGTAATTATAGAAGATGGTGTAAAATACATTGGTAAAGAAACTCTTAGTTGTGCAGCCTCATTGCGTGAAGTTTATTGTAAAGGTACAGATTACGAAATAGGTCCAAGTGCTTTTTCAAATTGTATATCATTAAAAAAGGTTGAGTTATCAGAGGGATTGACTACAATTATGGATTATGCATTTGAGGGTTGTTCTTCATTAACTGAACTAAATCTTCCTGACAGTGCAACTACATTTGGTTTACAATTTATCGATAGATGTGACGAATTAAAGGCGGTGAACGGAATTAATGTAGATGAATGGAAAACACAGCATAATTACGATTCGTTATCTCGTATAGATTATGAATAAATTTTTCAAAAAATTCTCGAAAAAATGAACATTTTTGACATTTCAATTGTCTAATATATAGAAACGCAAAAAAATTATAAAGGAGGAAATATTATGAAAACAATCAAAGAACTTGTATTGAGTGCTAAAAACGGCAATAAAAAAGCATTTGATAAGCTGTATGAGCTTACAAGCAATGATGTATGGTTCACTTGCGTTTCTTTGCTCAAAGACGAAGAAAATGCAAAAGACATAATGCAGGAAACCTACATCACCGCATTCTTAAAACTTGATACACTCAAAGATGAAGAAAAATTTTGCGGTTGGCTCACGGCAATAGCAACAAACAAAAGCAAAAATAAATTGAAAGGAAAGGTGGAATATCAGATTGACGATGAAGTTCTGATTGCGAAAACTGAAACAGACGAGTTAATGCTCCCCGAAGAGTACATAAACAAAGCCGAAAAAAGAAAGGTGCTTTTACAGATTATAGAAGACACACTTTCATTCAATCAGTATCAGGTTGTTTTGATGTTCTATTTCAACGAGCTGTCAATTGCCGAAATTGCTCAGGCACTTGAAATTTCAGAGGGAACAGTAAAATCTCGCCTGAATTCATCAAGATCAAAGATGAAAACCGCAATTGAGGATTACGAAAACAAAAGCGGTGACAAACTTCACGGTGTTGTATTTGTTCCGTTCTTTACAACAATTTTCAGAGAGCAGGCAAAGAGCCTTAGCGTTCCAAGCATAAAAATCACACTTCCAAACGGAGAAAGCCTTGTAACTGCGGCTTCAAAGGGTGTTTCAACAGCAGTAAAAACGAGTACCGCAACTGCGGTTAAGGCAGGGGCAGTTACAGCGGTTAAGACAAAAGTCATAGCTATGGCTTGCGGTATGACTTTACTTTTTGCAAGCACAACAGTCGGCACAAGTCTTCTTGCAGGCTGTAACGCTGAGACAGAACCGACAGAACCGTCAATAATATCTTCAACTGTACAGACTTCAACTGTATCATCTGAGGTTAGCAAGGCTATTGAGGATAACGGTCTAAAAATTGATAAAAACGGCAACATTACAGACAAGAATGGTAAGAAAGTCGAAGTAAAAGACGGCAAGGTAGAAGTAAAAACCGATGACGGTAAGACAGTTACAGTTAAGGCTGACGATGTAAAAACTACAGTATCTAACAACAATAACAGCAACAAGGGTAACACCGAAAAGAAGGAAGATACTAACTCAAATACATCGGGTAACAACCAGGAGCCAGCTAAGCCGAGCAACTCTTCAAATAACAACCAGTCATCAGCGTCAAATACTAATACTAAAGCGACTGAAGCTCCAAAATACAAGTATTATAAGCATCACGAAGCTAAGACAGTATATCACGAGGCTGTAACAAAGCATCACGATGCTGTTACAAAACATCACGATGCAGAGTGGGTTGTAACAGGTACTCACGAGGAACCAGTATATGAGACAAGATGGGTAAATGTTTGTAATGACTGTGGTAAACAGTTAACAGACGCTAACCAGATGGGTGATCACTTAGTTTGGGAGTTAAGAGAAAATGGCGGTACGGGTTCATATCACGCTGAGGAGCAGCAGGTTCAGGTAGGCACAAAGACAGTAGAAGACGGTCATTGGAAAGACGCATATGACGAAGTTATTACTCCAGCTTGGACCGAAACAATCCCAGCTTACGACGAGGAAGTATCCGTAAATGATGACTGGGATAAGAAGGTTCTTATCAACTAAGCGTGTTGATATTAATTAGATAACAAGTAAAAATCCTTTAAAAAATTATTAGGGAAGAGAGGGTTCTTTATGAGCCCTCTTTTCTCTATGCTAAAAATAAATATTACACTAAAGAAAGTATTCAATTTAATTATAATATATGGTAAAATATAATAAAATAATAGGAAAGGTTGAATAACTATGTTTAGCGGTTGTGCTTTATATGGTACATTTTTAAATTGTATTTTTAGAAAGCAATCATATTTAAAATAGAAAGGAAGTATTAGGATGTCAATATACAGTTTTGTAGGTGATGAAGCATAATGTTAATTGAGAACAAAAATATAGAGGATTGTTATGGTATGGGAATGCTTTGTAATCAACAAAATAAAAAAAGAGGTTAAGCATTAGAAAAATTGCTTAACCTCTTTGTTGTTATTGAAATGATACAGCTCCCGTATAGTTACGAAAAATCGTATTTAAGTGAATTTACTGTATATTTTTTTACTTTAGTGCATTTAAATAAATCAGGATAGAATATTGCAAGATTATTTCCGCCTGGATTTAGTGTACTTGAATATTCTACACCGCTATATTTTTCATCTGATTTATAAGTAAGAGTTTTAATAAAGTCGCATAAATATTGTGTAGGTATATAATCAAGATGATTATCGCCTGCCCTTAAAGCACGTCCCATTTCTCCGTCAATTTTGTGCAGTATTGGCTTATTTATTAGATATTCAAGAAAATCAAAATCTCCGTTAAAAGGACTAAAGTTGTTTATTTGTTTAAAATCAATTACAGAAATATCTTTCATCAAACAGAATTTTCCGATACATATGCTATCAAATGCACCAGAACGTATTTCGTGAACACAAGTTTTGTCACTATCTGCAAGATACAAACGACTTATTCCTGTTGAATTTGCTCGTCCTTCTTTTGCAAATTCAATTGGAGGAGCACCCATTTCTTTTGGTTTATATTGATTATCACCATAACACAGGCGACCCCTATACATAACGATACCTTTCTCATAGTCTTTTCTGAGATATGATAAATAAGTTTCAAGTTTATCAGTATTTATAAGTTGCGTGTGAAATCTATTTTCGTGCTTTATGCTTTCAACAAATTCATCCCAACTATGTCCCACAAGTATAGAGTGTATTTTTAAATATTCCTTGTCATATTTTTCAGGCACTCCAACAGGGCTACTAAAATAATTATTAGCTTCAGAATAAAGTCTGGTTGATAAGGATTTGATGATATTGTAAATATCACTTGATTTAATATCATCTGAGAAGATATTCCATTCGTTCTTAAGTTCATCTGCAATCATATGAACATCGCTAATCGGATAATCAGGAGGTAACAAATCTTTTGGAGTATAAATGTTAATTAATTCATCAAAAAATCCATCTAAACTACTGTCTTTCTCGGTATCATATAAAAACACATTTTTTTTACCGCATATAGGACAGTTACCTTTTGAACGATGATCATTCAGAGTTGCACCTACAATTATAGATTTAATTTGTTCATCCTTGAAACATTCGTCACAGAAAATCATTTTGACACCCCATCCAAATAATTCCCCATCCACTCAAGGTGGTGCATAATAGAAAGTTTTTTTATAACTCCAAGTCCTGGATATGTTTCACTATCGTACATTCTTTCAAACTCTTTTATTGCCAAAGTATCGAGTTTTTTCTTTTTATTCCAAATAACTAATTTTGTTAATGCTTCATAAAATTTATTTGCAGGGTCTTCAATACCAAAATTGCTATCAGATACGAAATGATGAATTCTTAATGTTTCATCTGAGATAGATGCAGGATAAACAATATGAATTGCAACAGCATAAGGCGCAAAACCAGAATCAGAGTATTCTTTACCAACTATTGAGTAGTCTGAAAAACCTTTGTATCCATCATCCTTATAGAAAATATGGTCATCAGAAAAAAATTCATCAGCACAATTTAAGTAATCGCTATTGCGTGGTAATTTAACAAACTTATCATCCAACATCACTCTGCCTTTACGAATATGCCTAAATGATGGTGAATATGGAATGATATTGTATATAGGCGAATTATTGATGAAAACAGATTTCCAACTATCTATTGAGTCACCTCTTAAACAGAGTGCTACCAATTGACTGTATCGCACACCTTTATCAGATAAATGTTTTACGGTATCCTGAATATTATCATCAACTATTACACCAGAATATATATTTGTATCATCAATAGCTTGGACTAAGGCTTTAGATATATCTGTATTTTTAGGCTTTCTACTGTCTGTAATAAAAGTTCCAACTTTTGGGTTCCTAATAACGACAAGTTTTTTGTTGTTATCAGTAAAAGCTTTTATTGTACTTAATAATGTTGAAGTAATTTTAACGGGTTCAATTACTGGTATGATTTTATCGCTTAATTTGTCATTTCCTATTAATTCCCTTAATGCAAGTAATTCATATTGTCTGCCTCTTAAATAAGGAAAATACATTGTTTTAACCTCCTATATTAGATGATAAAAAGTGTTCAAGATTAGAATAATCTATATCTTTATATTGTGAAAAATATGCAAGAGATTTTATTTCATAAGGAACCTTTTTAAATGAATTTTTATCTGTAACAGTATTACGGCTTTTTAATTGTTTCAAAAAAAGACTATATGCTTTTTGCAAAGGTATTTCAGAAAACAATTCTTTGCACTTACTATAATATTTTACTTGAGTAGCGGTAGGTAGTTTACCGTAATATTGTTTAATTATCTCTTCAAATTCAGGCTTATTTAAAACTCTAAATATTTCTTCTTGATTTAATAAATCATCAAATTTTTCGGGTTCTTTTAACCTTCTTATATAATCTCGCTCAGTCAAAACGTATATTCCTACTTTTGTGTTAGCTAATTTCTCAAGTAAGATAGAAGCATATTCGTCACAAGTAAGAACACATACATGATTAAAAGCTTTGTAATAGTTGTTAATCTGGCTTTCCAAACGTTCAAGATTATCCAATTCTGTTTTTATCTCATATACAACTGCCTTACCATTTATTAAAACAAAATCTGCTTTTGATGTAGATATTGGAATTTCTGTTAATGCAGTAGTAGTGTTGATACTGTGTACACCTAACAAAAGTCTGTTTAAAATTGTGTTTTTATAGTAGTATTGATTTCTATATTCTTTTTTCATAAATTTGTATATTTCTGCAATTGCTTCACCGTTTGTATGAACAGCAGATTTATCTACATATGAATTCACGATTTCTGAATAGACTCTACTATCTGTTCCGTCAATTAGTTTTTGAAAGGCTGCTAAAGTAAACAGCCGATTAATTATTAGATTGTTAGCCATAGCAACCTCCTTGTGATTTTATACTAACCCTATTATATTATATCAAAAATAGGATTAGTTTGCAATGTGTAAAGTCAAAATTGTCTAACAAACCATTTATCAAATTAAAAATAAATTTAATAATCAGAAATTTGCAAAATCAGAAATAGTTATTTGAATGGTTTTTAACTTATTCAAAACTAATTTTAAGGTAATTGCTGTCTGTGTTTGTCTAACAGTTTGTCTAACAAAATAATTAAAAATTGATTTTTTGTTTTCCAGCTCTGGGAAATACTTTTCTAATATTGCTTAAAATAAGTCTAAAAGTATAAAAACTTGTTCATCAGCTCCCAGAGGGGGCTTTCAAACGCTTAAATAATAGACTGTAAATCTGTTGTCACTGACTTCGGTGGTTCGAATCCACCTTCTCCCACCAAAATCCGTTCTCATTGAGGACGGATTTTTATTTTTGCCTGTATGTTGCTTATGCTTGCTTTGGTGGCGGCATCTTATTTTTCTGATATTACTTTAACTGTTGCAATGACGCCAAGCGACTTTGTATGGCAGGGGTTTATGCAAGGTAATAAAGATGGCTGTAAAGAATGGCCTATTGAGGGTGAATCTACATTATCGTGGCATGGAAAACCTCTTGATTATATGCCTTTTGTGTATAAACACCCTGATTATTGGAAAGTGATAGAACAGGAAACAAAAGGAACAGGCAATATGCTGTGTTCAAGAAAACTTTTTGATGATTCCGAAAAAGCGTATAATCTCACCGAAAAAGAAATGATTAAGGTTGAAAATATTTGCGGAAAGTTATGTTTAATCGGCGCAGATGACGATACTTTATGGAATACGGGAAAGTATATAAGACGAATGGACGAGCGATTAAAGAAAACGCCTCATAAGTGTGATTACGAGGTGCTTGTGTACAGATACGGCACTCATTTTGTGTTCCCTGAAACATTAATTAAATTACTTGTGCCGGGCTTTTCAAAATTTGTTATGAAATTTATTTTTAAATCAGCTAAAGAGCATGCCGATGAATGTCGGCAGACAAGAATTGATATCGATTTAAAATTAAGAAAGGTTTTGCGTGAATGGAATAATATGTGATTCTAAAAATATTATCCAAATATTCAAAACAATATCAATAATTAAGACAGTAAACCGCCG
>OBVH01000582.1_pt1 | contig 16778 bp, 10 predicted proteins | sample 1495001 | NCBI WGS metagenome assembly OBVH01 (sample SAMEA2579959, study PRJEB22360) | human gut metagenome
CGGACATCGGAAATCTCGAAGTACTGTTCGGTTTTGAGAGAACCATAACTCTCAACTGTTCTTTGAAAACTGTATAGAAGAAGAAACGAAAGAAAAGATTTCACGAAAGAGAAAAATTTTCTGGCGTACTGAAGGAAACCCGGAGAGAGGGAAACCTTTCCCCGGGGAAAAAGAAACAAAAGTCAAGGTAAAAAACGTAAGTTAAGATACTAAGAGCATACGGTGGATGCCTTGGCGATATCTGCCGACGAAGGACGTGACAAGCTGCGAAAAGCTGCGGAGAGATGCAAATAATCGGCGACCCGCAGACATCCGAATGGAGCAATCCGGCTGTGATGATGCACAGCCATCCATGCCCAAGAGCATGAGAAGGGAACCGGGCGAACTGAAACATCTAAGTAACCCGAGGAAAAGAAATCAAACGAGATACCCCAAGTAGCGGCGAGCGAACAGGGAAGAAGCCCAAACCGGTGAAGGAAACTTTACCGGGGTTGAGGACCATCAGACCCGCGAAGAACTTTAGCCGAAACTGTTGGGAAACAGTGCCAAAGACAGTGAAAGCCTGGTAGGCGAAAAAGAGAAACGCGGAGATGGCACCAGAGTACCGCGGGACACGAGAAATCCCGTGGGAAGCAGGGGGGACCACCCTCCAAGGCAAAACACAGATATCGACCGATAGCGCATAGTACCATGAGGGAAAGGTGAAAAGCACCCCGGGAGGGGAATGAAAGAGAACCTGAAACCGTATGTTTACAAGCAGTCGGAGACCGCTTAATAATAAGGTCGACGGCGTGCCTATTGAAGAATGAACCGGCGAGTTACGAAGCCTGGCAAGGTTAAGCAGGAAATGCGGAGCCGAAGCGAAAGCGAGTCTTAAGAGGGCGCAAGTCAGGAAGCGTAGACCCGAAACCACAGTGATCTACCCATGTCCAGGTTGAAACACAGGTAAAAATGTGTGGAGGACCGAACCTATATCCGTTGAAAAGGGTTAGGATGAGGTGTGGGTAGGGGTGAAATTCCAATCGAACGTGGAGATAGCTGGTTCTCCCCGAAATAGCTTTAGGGCTAGCCTCAGGGAAAAGATTGCAGGCGGTAGAGCACTGATCAGGAGAGGGACCTACCCGGTTACCAAACCCAGTCAAACTCCGAATGGCTGCAATCATACCTGGGAGTCAGACTGCGACTAATAAGGGCCGCAGTCAAAAGGGAAACAGCCCAGACCATCAGCTAAGGTCCCCAATGCCGTGCTAAGTGGCGAAGGATGTGGCATTTCATAAACAACCAGGATGTTGGCTCAGAAGCAGCCACCATTTAAAGAGTGCGTAATAGCTCACTGGTCGAGAGACGCTGCGCCGAAAATGTCCGGGGCTCAAGCACGGAACCGAAGCTATGGCATGATAGCAATATCATGGGTAGGGGAGCGTTCTTATAAGGAAGAAGCATGACCGGAAGGACATGTGGACGAATAAGAAGTGAGAATGCCGGTATGAGTATCGAAAAGAAAGGTGAGAATCCTTTCCACCGAAAGCCCGAGGGTTCCTGAGCAACGATCGTCGACTCAGGGTAAGTCGGGACCTAAGCCGAGGCGAGAAGCGTAGGCGATGGACAACAGGTTGAAATTCCTGTACCGGATCAAGTCGATCGAGCGAAGGAGCGACGCAGGAGGGCACATGATCGCGCGGCTGGAAGAGCGCGTCCAAGTGCGTATGTTGCAGCAGAGGAAAACCCCTGCAGCTAAAAGCAGAGACATGATGGGGAGTTAAAGGAAACTTTGACGAACTCATGAATCCCACACTGCCAAGAAAAACTTCTAGCGAGACAAGATCCGCCCGTACCGTAAACCGACACAGGTAGGCGGGGAGAGAATCCTAAGGTGCGCGGGAAAACCCTCGTTAAGGAACTCGGCAAATTGCATCCGTAACCTAGGGAGAAGGATGGCCCCCGGTCAGTGAAGAGCAGAAACGCTCAGAGCTAAAAGGGGCGGCAGAAAAGAGGCCCAAGCAACTGTTTACCAAAAACACAGGTGCCTGCGAAAGCGAAAGCTGAAGTATAGGTGCTGACGCCTGCCCGGTGCCGGAAGGTTAAGGAGAGAAGTTAGCGAAAGCGAAGCATCGAACTGAAGCCCCGGTGAACGGCGGCCGTAACTATAACGGTCCTAAGGTAGCGAAATTCCTTGTCGGGTAAGTTCCGACCCGCATGAAAGGCGTAATGATTTGGGCACTGTCTCAACGAGGGGCCCGGTGAAATTGAAATACCTGTGAAGATGCAGGTTACCCGCGACTGGACAGAAAGACCCCATGGAGCTTCACTGCAGCTTGAGATTGAATCCCGGTGACAGATGCACAGGATAGGTGGGAGGCGCCGAAGCATTGCCCTAGGGCGGTGCGGAGCCGATGTTGGGATACCACCCTTCTGTTGCTGAGATTCTAACGCGAGGAGTAACGACCCTGCGGACCCTCTCAGGCAGGCGGTTTGACTGGGGCGGTCGCCTCCGAAAGAGTAACGGAGGCGCCCAAAGGTTCCCTCAGGCCGGACAGAAACCGGCCGAAGAGTGCAAAGGCAGAAGGGAGCTTGACTGCGAGACCAACAAGTCGAGCAGGGACGAAAGTCGGGCTTAGTGATCCGGCGGTGCCGAATGGAAGGGCCGTCGCTCAACGGATAAAAGCTACCCTGGGGATAACAGGCTGATCTCCCCCAAGAGTCCACATCGACGGGGAGGTTTGGCACCTCGATGTCGGCTCATCACATCCTGGGGCTGTAGTAGGTCCCAAGGGTTGGGCTGTTCGCCCATTAAAGTGGTACGCGAGCTGGGTTCAAAACGTCGTGAGACAGTTTGGTTCATATCCATCGCGGGCGCAAGAAGTTTGAGAGGAGCTGCTCCTAGTACGAGAGGACCGGAGTGGACGGATCAACGGTGTCCCAGTTGTCACGCCAGTGGCACGGCTGGAAAGCCGCATCCGGGAAGGATAAACGCTGAAAGCATCTAAGCGCGAAGCCAACCTCAAGATGAGACTTCTCATCAGCAATGAGTAAGACCCCTTACAGACGATGAGGTAGATAGGTTATGAGTGGAAGAGCCGCAAGGCTTGGAGCGACATAAAACTAATAGGTCGAGGTCTTAACTTAGGAACACCGAGACAAGCGAATAACTTCAGGACTTCTTCTATATGGTTTTGAGAGAACAGGCTCTCAGAGAAACAGTGGCGACAGCTGTGAGGATCACCCGTATCCATGCCGAACACGGAAGTTAAGCTCACAAACGCCGAAAGTACTTGGCCGGAAGCGGCCCGGGAGGATAGGAAGCTGCTGATAAAGGAAAAGGACTTGCAGAGATGTGAGTCCTTTTTACATGCATAAATTTGAAGGGAGTAGGACAAAGGTGTCCGGAAGAATCCATGAGAGACGTCATCGAGGTAATAGATTCTTTACTCCGTGTCATGTTGCCGCTTCCCGTCTTTCCCACAAAGCATTCTTGTCTCCATTCAGAATGACGATTGGAGGGCAAGGCGTCATAATGAGGGAAATGTTAATCGTCATCCTGAACGAATGTGAAGGATCTGTACCCGTGGTGAGAAAAGCCGTAAGATGTCATTCAGAGTATGCCGTATACCCTTTCCGAAGCATATGATCAAGCGATTTGCTTGACTTACTTAATAATACGAGCGCAAGCGAAGGATCTGCTGCTGTGGTGAGGAAGACGGCAAGATGTCATCCGAGTCATAGATTCTTCACTCCGTGTCATGTTGCCGCTTCCCGTCTTTCCCACAAAGCATTCTTGTCTCCATTCAGAATGACCGCGGCATGGAAGTCATCATAATGAGGGGGGACGTTAATCGTCATCCTGAACGAATGTGAAGGATCTATCTATACCCGTGGTGAGGAAATCGGTAAAATGTCATTCAGAGCAGGAGCGAAGGAGGCTTTCTGATTACCTTTTGCTTCATAAGGTATTTAATACGAAAAGGGATTTGAAGTCAAAGATAAAAAAGGAATCCATTTTCGTAAGTCAAAGAAATTCTGAAATTAAGAAAATAATTTGAAAAAAATTAGAACGTATGATAAAATAATGCGGAGCATAAGCGCGGTCCTTTCGGTTGTGCTTGCAGGAATAGGAGAAGAAACAGAGGAAACACGGTCACTCGAGTTGTATTCTCTCTTCCTGAAAATATAGAGGACACTATTATTTTTCGGAAGGAGCAAGAATGATGAAAAAGATTCTCGCAATCGCAGCAGCTGCTGCACTCACCGCAGGCGTATCCGCATACGCTGCAAATCCGTTCTCTGATGTATCCCCTGATGACTGGGCTTATCAGGCAGTGTCCGATCTCTCCGATCAGGGTGTTGTAGAAGGCTATCCGGATGGTACATTCAAAGGCGAAAGAAACATGACCCGTTATGAATTGGCTCAGGTTATCGCCCGTCTGATGGCCCGTGAAGACCAGCTGAATGCTGAACAGAAAGCAACCCTGGATAAACTGGCAGGGGAATATGCCGATGAACTGGCGAACCTCGGTATCCGCGTAAGCAATCTGGAAAAGAAAGTCGGCAACATTTCCTGGTCCGGTGATGCCCGTATGCGCTGGAAGGAAAATGGATACAATACCAATGGCTCCAAGACAGCTGATGGATGGGATGGCCGTATGCGTATCAATGCCAAGGCGCAGGTGAATGACAGTACTTATGTACGCGGCCGTTTCAACAGCAGCATGAAATTTAAAAATAATGCAGAGGCGAATACAAGCATGGATGTGCTTTTTGTTCACCATCAGTTCGGTGATAAAGTCGGCATGAACTTGGGGCGCAACTTCCTTACCCTTGGCCAGACCGGTATGTATTATGATGATTTCTTTGACGGCGCGCAGCTTTTCATCGGCGACAGCAAACTGACCTTGGAAGCGGGTTATGGTCGTATGAATGCATGGGCTGAAGAGATAACGACTCCGTCTGGGGAAAAGGAAAAGAGAAATGATGATACCGTTTATGCCCGTCTTTATGGACAGACCGGCCGTATCGGCTATGACGCGGAATATATTAAGACTGTCGGTACAGCTGATGACTATCATAAGAGAAGTATCTGGGGTGCTGGCCTCACCGTAGGAGTAACCGATGCTGTTGACATATTTGGTGATTTCTACAAGAATACGGAACCTAAAGGTGATCCGCAAATGTGGACAGCAGGCCTCGGTTTCGGACACTATAACCTGAAAAAACCGGGCACCTTCAGAGTAGCCGCCCAGTATGTAAGGAATGAAGCCGGCGCTTATTTCGGCGGCAGCACTTACACCGCATTCCCAGCCAGCTCCCTTCTTAATGTGGACAGCAAGTTCTGGCTGGCCAATGCTGATGTCGTTCTGGCAAAGAATATCCGCCTCCACGGTGAATATGCATTCAATGTGAAGACAGATAACCGCGTAGATTATGATGATCTTGCTACCGTGTCTTTGAACTACAACTTCTAATACCTGGTGTTCAAGGGATAAAGGTAATGAAAAAGACCTCGAAAGGGGTCTTTTTTATATGTGTTTGATTAGCTGCTGGCTGATAGCTGTTAGCTGATAGCCGTTAGCTGTGAGCTGTCAGCTGCAAGCTAAATATTCTTTTACGATTTGAGTCATTACGACAAGCGAGTGTCTTCAATCGCACTGCGTGCGCCAGCGAGCTCCTTTCGGCAGCCGAATCCATGATCCCTGTATAAGACGGTAAAACGTCATCCTGAACAAATGTGAAGCATCTGCTATCGTGGTGAGGAAGGCGGTAAGAGGATAAAAGCTATAAGCTGTTAGCTATCAGCTGTTAGCTGTGAGTTAAAAGCCGAAGCATATGATTTCCGTTAGGTGTCATACGAAACAACAGCAAAGGATCTGCTGCCATAATGAGGGAAACGTTAATCGTCATCATAAGCGGACGTGAAGAATCTGTTACTGTGGTGAGGAATGCGGTAAGGCGTCATTCTGAGCGACAGCGAAGAATCTGTTACCGTGGTGAGGAAAGCAGTAAGGGGCCATTCAGCGCGTCCGTGAAGGATCTGTACCCGTGATGAGGGAAATATAAGACCTTATGGGGGCAGCGGATTCATCACTCTATGCCGGTTCAGAGTGACGATTAAGGTGCTATAAAGGAAAAGGGCCTCATGTAAAAGAAAAAAACTATAACCGACTTGCGTTCGAAAAAAGGGAGGAAGATGAAAAAACAGTGAGAAATATACCATGAGAAGAAAGAGCTGTGATTATACGATAAAATCTACTTATACAAAAGTTAGTGTCCTTTGTGATTAAAATAATAAAAGAGGATACTTAATTTATTCTAATGGAAATGGAGAAAATAAATTAAGGTAGATTTTTTCGAAGAGTTTCAGAGTTCTTGCAAAAAAAATTCTGATGTGTTAAATTGCAGGTAAGCAGCAGGGGCATGTCCCGCTATGCTGCTTATGGGGTAATGAAGAAACGCAGAGGAAACACGGTCACTCGTGCAAGATTCTTCCGGAACTCCATTCCAAAGGGACAATTTATTTTTCGGAAGGAGCAAGAATAATGAAAAAGATTCTCGCAATCGCAGCAGCAGCTGCACTCACCGCCGGCGTATCCGCATACGCTGCAAATCCGTTCTCTGATGTATCCCCTGATGACTGGGCTTATCAGGCAGTGTCCGATCTCTCCGATCAGGGCGTTGTAGAAGGCTATCCGGACGGTACATTCAAAGGCGAAAGAAACATGACCCGTTATGAACTGGCGCAGGTTATTGCCCGTCTGATGGCTCGTGAAGACCAGCTGAATGCAGAACAGAAAGCAACCCTGGACAAACTGGCAGGGGAATACGCTGATGAACTGGCTAACCTTGGTGTCCGCGTAAGCAACTTGGAAAAGAAAGTCGGCAACATTTCCTGGTCCGGCGACGCTCGTATGCGTTATCAGGACAAAGCTCTTAATAATGATAACTATGATGGTCGTATCCGTATCGTTGCAAAGGCGGCTGTTAACGACAGCACCTATGCACAGACTCGTTTCAGCGCAACCATGAATTTTAAAGATGATAAAGATGCGGCAGTTAAGGCTGATCAGATTTTCGTTAACCACAACTTTGGTGACTTCGCTGTAAGACTCGGCCGTCAGCCGATTACTTTCGGTAACCAGGGTGGCTGGCTCTATGGTGATGGAAAAGGCTATGACGGCGCACAGCTTTCCTATAACGGTAGTAAAGCCGGTGTAACCGTAGGTTATGGACAGTTCAATACTTCTGATTATGATGGAGTAGCAAATCCTATCGAAAATATTCTTGACAAAAATATGTTCTTTGCAAAAGCAAACGGCAAGCTGAATGTTGTAGATCTGGGTGTAGATTATGTCAGATTTGTTGGAGAAGATCATGACAATCTGATCGGCGCTAATCTCGGCTTTAATGTGGGTGATTTCCGTGTATTCGGTGAATACTGGAAGAACACAAGTGTTGATCATGACTATGATCGGGCTTGGAACGCAGGGATCGGCTATGGCAAGATGGATCTGAAAAAACCGGGTTCTTTCGCTTTGAGCCTGGCTTACAATGATGTAGATGCTGGAGTATACTTCGGCGGTACCGGACTTCAGACTGATGTCCTGTCTACTTTGACTTCCAGCAAGAAGAACAAGGGACTTTATGCAGACAATGTAACATTCTGGAATGCTATGGCTGACGTCACTCTCCAGAAGAATGTTTATCTCCACGGTGAATATGCATTTGATGTTAAAGGCGAAAAGAATAATCAGGATCTTGATGTAGATGATGCATGGACTGTTTCTCTGAACTACAAGTTCTAATACTTGGGTTATCGGAAATAGAACTAATGAAAAAGACCTCGAAAGGGGTCTTTTTTTGTATGTGTTTGATTAGCTGTTAGCTGATAGCCGTTAGCTGTGAGCTGACAGCTGCAAGCTAACTATTCTTTTACGATTTGAGTCATTACGACAAACGAGTATCCTCAATCGCACTGCGTGCGCCAGCGAGCTCCTTCCGGCGGCCGACTCCATGATTCTTGCATAAGACGGTAAAGCGTCATCCTGAACGAATGTGAAGGATCTGCTACCCGTGGTAAGGAAATCGGTAAGACGTTACCAGAGTAATAGATTCTTCGCTTTATGACACATTGCTGGTTTCCATCTTTCTCGCAAGGTATTCTTGCCAAAGCTCTGAATGACGATTAGGGGAAAAGCGCCACAATGACAGAAAACGCTAATCGTTATCCTGAACCGCACGAAGGAACTGTACACGTGGTGAGGAAAGCCGGTATGAGGATAAAAGCCATCAGCTGTGAGCTGTCAGCTACAAGCTTAAATATTCTTTTGCGGTTTGAGTCATCACGGCGAGCGAGTATCCTCAGCCGCACTGCGTGCGCCAACTCCTTATGGATAAGGAGCCCCGCTGCATTCCATTTTCCTTTTTAAAGTATTTAATGCGGACCGGTATTTAGGAAAGAGTTCCAACGGTAAGAATAGGGATTGGGTAAGCCTCCTTGTTTATAAGGAGGTGGCCGGCGAAGCCGGACGGAGGATGCTGGCTGGGGGAAGTGACACGAAAGGTTAGAATGATTCTTTTATGTGTTCATTGAATATTTTATCCATGAAAATACAAATGCTTTCAAACTTTGTATCTATTTCTTTATTGGTGAATCGAATAACTTGCAAACCATAAGATTCCAATTTTTCCGTACGTTTTTTATCATACAAGTATTGTTTTTTCCAATAGTGCTGTATACCATCAATTTCGATAACAATACCTGCTTTTGCACAATAGAAATCAACAATATAAGAACCGATAATCATCTGTCGATTTATGGTAAAAGGCAGCTTCCGTAAGTAATCATACCAGATATGTTTTTCCTGCCGGGTCATATTTCGCCGGAATCTTCCGGAACGTTTTGTAAGTTCGTATCGTTTAGGTACTTTCAGTATGGGCATATATCCTCCATCTGCTTTTTTAAAACAACTGTTATCCATAATATAACATGGGTGGAGATATATACCTATACATAAATACATAGGACTATGTCCTCTTTTACGATTTAAATCATTACGACAAGCGAGTATCCTCAGCCTCACTGCGTGCGCCAGCTCCTTATGGATAAGGAGCCCCACTGCATTCCATTTTCCTTTTTAAAGTATTTAATGCGAACCGGTATTTAGGAAAGAGTTCCAACGGTAAGAATAGGGATTGGGTAAGCCTCCTTGTTTATAAGGAGGTGGCCGGCGAAACCGGACGGAGGATACTGGCTTGGGGGAGTGACACGAAAGGTTAGAATGGATGCGTGTACTTGTTCATAAGAAGGCAAGTGAACCATTTTTAAAGGAACGGAGTGACGCGTAAAAATAAGTGAAACAATTTGATCCTGCGGTTATGGATGTCTGTGCGGGGACAGTTTTCAGATAACGAATCAGCGGTGCGTAATAAAATAAGCAGAAGGAGATTAAAATTATGTTTCCCCCTTTATTTACCCCGCTTTTTTGGCTATAATAGTAAAAATCTATAACCGCTTTTATATTTCTTTGCCGAAGGAGGACATGATGGCAACTTATATCAATGAACCGTCACATACTTTTAATGAATATCTTCTGATTCCCGGATATTCTTCATGTGAATGTATTCCGGCGAATGTTTCTCTTAAGACGCCGCTGGTGAAGTTCAAAAAAGGAGAGGAGCCTGCTATTGAGCTGGCGATTCCCATGGTGTCCGCCATCATGCAGGCGGTTTCCGGTGAGAGGCTGGCGGTAGAATTGGCGCGTAACGGCGGCGTTTCTTTTATTTACGGTTCGCAGACGCCGGAGGACGAAGCGGCGATGGTGGCTCGTGTAAAGGCAAAGAAGGCGGGGTTCGTATTCAGTGATTCCAATCTGGCTCCTGTGAATACGCTGGCGGATATCCTTGCGCTGAAGGCAAAGACGGGGCATTCCACTGTGGCGATTACAGAGGACGGTACACCGAACGGGAAATTAGTGGGGATCGTATCAAGCCGTGATTACCGTGTGAGCCGTATGGACCGCAGCGAGAAGATTGCCGATTTTATGACGCCTCTTGAAAAGCTGGTCACTGCCGGGTTCGGCATCACACTTTCCGAAGCCAATGATATTATCTGGGATAATAAGATTAATTCCCTTCCCGTTCTTTATGAAGATGGCCGCCTTTACGGTTTTGTTTTCCGCAAAGATTATGACTCTCATCGTGAAAATCCTGATGAAATGCTGGATGCGGAAAAGCGTTTTATCGTGGGCGCCGGTATCAATTCCCGCGACTATGAGCAGCGTGTGCCGCTCCTTGTCAATGCGGGGGCGGACGTGCTCTGTATTGATTCTTCGGAAGGGTTTTCCGAATGGCAGAAGATGACCATTCAATGGATCCGCGAAAAGTACGGCGACAGTGTGAAGGTCGGCGCGGGCAATGTGGTGGATCGCGAAGGATTCCTGTTCCTTGCGGAGGCGGGCGCCGATTTCGTAAAGGTCGGCATTGGCGGCGGTTCCATCTGTATTACCCGTGAAACAAAGGGGATTGGCCGCGGGCAGGCGACATCTTTAATTGAAGTCTGCCAGGCAAGGGATGAATACTATGAACGGACGGGTGTGTATGTGCCGGTCTGCTCTGACGGCGGCATTGTCTATGATCATCACATCACGCTGGCGCTGGCGATGGGAGCCGATTTTGTCATGCTGGGCCGTTATTTTGCCCGCTTCGATGAGTCTCCTACGCAGAAACGTACGGTGGGCGGTACAGTGGTGAAGGAATACTGGGGAGAAGGTTCAAACCGTGCGCGTAACTGGGCCAGATATGATTTGGGCGGAGATAAGAAGCTCCAGTTTGAGGAAGGCGTGGATTCTTATGTTCCTTATGCAGGATCGCTCAAGGAAAATGTGGCTAAAACCTGCAGCAAGGTGAGGGCTACGATGTGCAACTGCGGCGCGCTCACGATTGCCGAGCTCCAGAAAAAAGCGAAGCTTACGCTGGTTTCCGCGACTTCCATCGTGGAGGGCGGCGCTCATGATGTCATCCGCAAGGAAAAGGAAAGCAATAACGGTTAAGAGCTATTTTGGAGCCATACTGTTTTGTGATGCAAAATGATGAAATAGAAAGTTCTGTGCTTAACATTCAATCAGTAAAAGATGTTTTATATTTCCCTTGACAGTGGAAATATTTCAGCATATAATTGACATCACAAACAAAAACCAAGGACTGTGAACGGGAAACGTATCTGACAGGTTCGTCATAGAGAGTCGGGAGTGGTGGGAACCGATACGAAAGCAGATGCCTGCTCGCCCGGGAGTTCCGAGGATGAAAAGTAATCATCGGCGTTACCCGCGTTAAGGGGATACAGGCAATGATCAGGACAGGAAAGATGGCGGTCCATGGCACAGAGAGCCGGCGGAGGGTGCAAGCCGGTACATTCCGTTATTTTTTATCGCCTGAGAGCTCCATTTTTGAAATAAGTAAAAAATGGCGTTTATCCACGTTACGGAGGAAGGATTAAGAGTATAATGTAGGGTGGTACCGCGACTGTTCGCCCCTATCTTCAGCAATGAAGGTGGGGGCTTTTCTGTTATCGGGAAATTCTGCCTCTTTTTCCTTAGAGTGACAAATACAGGGTGGTACCGCGGAGATTTCCGCCCCTGCTGCATCGGTGTCCTGCCGTGCGGCAGGGGCGGTTTTTAGTCCTTTTATGGTTTTTGCAAAGTTTTGTCTGAGGTTTGGGCAAAGAAATATTTCTCAAGAAGGGGGAAAGTTATCGTGTTTTTTCAACAGCTTGTCAACGGTTTAACGCTGGGAAGCGCTTATGCGGTTATTGCTATCGGATATACGCTGGTTTTCGGGGTATTGAATATCGTGAATATGGCGCATGGCGGAATTTTCATGATAGGCGCTTATATCGGCCTGCTTCTGGTAACGGAAGCGGGAATGAATGTTTTCCCTGCATTGGCCGGCGCCATGATCGGGGGCGCGGTTTTGGGGTACGGGCTGGAGCTGCTGGCGCTCCGTCCGCTTCGCAAGCATAAGGCGACGCATCTGGCGCCGCTTATCAGTACGATCGGCGTATCCACATTTCTTGAAAGTGTGGCGCTTATGGTCTGGGGGCCGCAGACCCGTTCGTTCCCGTCTGCGTTCGGCAATGAACTGATGGATATGGGAGTCTTTAAAATTTCCGGTATTCAGATTATCAGCTTGGGGACGGCAGTGGTGCTCATGGTTCTTCTCACAGTCATGCTGAACCGGACGAAGGTGGGCAAGGCGATCCGGGCGACTTCGGAAAATGCGGAGACGGCCGGTCTTCTTGGAATCAATACGGGCCGTATCATTACGTTGACGGTGATGCTGGCTTCTGCCCTCGGTGCAGCGGCAGGCGTACTGATCGGACTTTCTTTCAACGCGATCGAACCGACGATGGGGACGTCAATGGGGCTGAAAGGGTTGGCGGTGCTTATCATGGGCGGTCTCGGCAATGTGGAAGGAGCCATGGCAGGCGGATTTATTCTCGGCATCGCCGAAGTATTCAGCGTGGCTTACGGTACTTCTTCTTATCGTGACGCGGTGGCCTTCGGCCTTATCATTTTGATTCTGTTCATTCGTCCGGAAGGACTTTTTGCGAAAGCGGGGAAGGGAGGAAGACCATAATGGAAGATTTGCTGAATGGATATTTTCTGCAGGTTCTCACCTTTGTCTGCATCAATATTATCCTTGCTATGACGATTTACATGACGCTCTGCACGGGCATCCTTTCTTTGGGAAATGCCGGGCTGATGAGTTTCGGTGCGTATACGTCCGCCATTCTGACAGCGCAGTACCACGTACCTATGCCCGTAGGGATTTTCCTTGGCGGTGTCATGGCGGTTCTTGTGGCTCTGGTTATCGGACTGCCGACGATCCGTCTCCGCGGGCTGTATCTGGCGATTGCCACGCTGGGGTTCGGTGAAGTGGTCCGAGTCATCGCCTTGAATCTGGAAATCACTCACGGCGCACTCGGCTATTCGGGGATTCCTTCCATGGGAAGTGTCCTTTCCGATTATGCAAGCGACTGGGGGCTCCTGGATGCTTTGGAAATAGATTCACAGACGGGCGGACAGCTTCTTGTGTGTCTGGTGCTGCTGGTTTTGACGGTTCTGATTATTTCCTTCTGGTACCGGCTGGAACATTCCCGCATCGGCCGTGCCATGGCAGCCGTGAAGGCCGATGAGTACGCTGCTTCTCTGTCGGGAATCAATGTAGTGTATTACAAAATGATGGGATTTCTCTTCAGCGCGTTTTTTGCGGGAGTAGCGGGCGCTTTGTACGCTCATGTCACATTCTTTATCAGTCCGACGGATTTCTCGTGGCATCGTGTAGTGGATATGCTTCTCTACACAGTTTTCGGCGGCAGCAATGTCATGTGGGGGCCTGTCCTCGGCGCGGCAGTGCTTACTATCGTTCCCGAATCGCTCCGTTCCCTGGCGGAATACAGGGATATTATCTACGGTGTGATGCTTGTGGCACTCATGGCTTTCCGTCCGGACGGTATTCTTTCTTATGACGCGGTGAAGTGGATCGGTTCGCTTTTCGGCAAAAAGAAGGCCGTTTCCGTGGAAGGAGGGGAAAAGTGATGCTTCTTGAAATGCAGAATGTGGTGAAGCGTTTCGGCGGTCTTACGGCGGTATCGAATATGTCCTTCCATGTGGAGAAAGGGGAAATATTCGGTGTCATCGGGCCAAACGGCGCCGGTAAAACAACGATTTTCAACCTGATCACAGGCGTGTATCCGGTTTCTGAAGGGAATATCCTTTTTGACGGACAGTCGATCAGCGGGAAGAAACCCTATCAGATTATCAATGGGGGTATCGCCCGTACGTTCCAGAATATCCGCCTTTTCACGGGGATGACAGTACTGGAGAATATTCTTGTCGGACAGCATGACCATTTAAAAGCAGGCTTTCTTGCCAGTATCCTCCATACAGGTGTACAGAAGAAAGAAGAAAAAGAAGCGCGGAAGGAAGCGATGGAACTGCTCCGCTTTGTGGGGCTGGAACAGGATGCGGACCGCCCTGCCACGGAACTGCCCTACGGCAAGCAGAGAAAGCTGGAAATCGCGCGTGCTCTTGCCGCCCATCCGAAACTTATCCTCCTGGATGAACCGGCAGCAGGCATGAATGACAGCGAAACAGCAGCTCTTACGGAACTTATCCGTGGAATTCGTGAAACCTATAAAACGACCATTATTTTGATTGAGCATGATATGCACCTTGTGATGACTCTCTGCGACCGCCTGATTGTCGTCAACTTCGGTGAAAAACTGGCGGAAGGCGTTCCCGAAGAAGTACAGAATGATCCTGCCGTTATTGAGGCTTATCTCGGAAAGGAGGATGAATAATGCTGCTTACGCTTAAGAATATTGTCGCCGGCTATGGAAATATCACGGCGCTGAAAGGCATCAGCCTCTCTGTTCCTGAAGGGAAAATCGTGACCCTTATCGGAGCGAACGGCGCGGGAAAGTCCACCACGATGAAAACCATCATGGGACTCATGAAACCCTCGGAAGGGGAGATCCTTTTCAAAGATAAATCCATCACGGGACAAAAGTCGTTCCATATCGTAAATGCCGGTGTAGTCCTTGTGCCGGAAGGGCGGCAGATCCTTCAGAACATGACTGTCCGTGAAAATCTGGAACTCGGTGCATACCAGAGAAAGGATAAGGCAGAAATCAGGGAAGATATGGTGAAAGTGTTCCAGCGTTTTCCCCGGCTGCTGGAAAGGGAAAACCAATTTGGCGGCACCCTTTCCGGCGGAGAACAGCAGATGCTCGCCATTGCCCGTGCCATGATGGCAAGACCGCAGCTCATGCTTCTTGATGAACCATCCATGGGGCTGGCGCCTCTTGTCGTCCAGCAGATTTTTGATGTCATCAAGGATATCAATAAAATGGGGACAACGGTTCTTCTTGTAGAACAGAATGCACGAAAAGCACTGCAGATTGCTGACTATGCTTATGTCATGGAAACGGGAAAAATCGTTATGGAAGGACCGGCTGCGGAAGTGGCGGGGAACCCCGACGTCATGGCGGCCTATCTCGGCGGAAAAAAGAAATAATTTCCAATATCGGATGAACTGACAGCGCATTGCGGCTCATGTTTTTGATTTCTCTCTGCTGTCCGGCGCAGCCGGTCGGAAGTGCCTGACAGGGGAATGCATGAAATGTAAAAAGCTTCTCGCAGAACATGGAGTATATCCTAAATGTGAGAAGCTTTTTTGCGCTTTTATATAAAGAGGTCTCGGGCAAGTATATTTTGCGGTTTCCTCACCACGGGTACAGATCCTTCACGTTCGCTTTCGGATGACGATTAACGTTTCCCTCATTATGACATTTTCCGTTCCCCATTGTTAGTGACGTGCTTTCCTAAAATTGTCATTCTGACCTTTCGCGTCACTCCCTCAAGCCAGTATCCTCCGTCCGGCTTCGCCGGCCACCTCCTTATAAACAAGGAGGCTTACCCAATCCCTATTCTTACCATTGGAACTCTTTCCTAAATACCGGTTCGCATGAAATACTTTAAAAAGGAAAATGGAATGCAGCGGGGCTCCTTATCCATAAGGAGCTGGCGCACGCAGTGCGGCTGAGGATACTCGCTCGCCGTAATGACTCAAATCGTAAAAGAATATTTAGCTTGCAGCTGACAGCTCACAGCTGATGGCTTTTATCTTCATACCGGCTTTCCTCACTACGGTAATAGATCCTTCACATTCGTTCAGGATGACGATTAACGTTTCCCTCATTATGACATTTTCCGTTCCCCATTATTAGTGACGTGCTTTCTCAAAATCGTCATTCTGAACGGGGGTAAGAATGCTTTGTGAAAAGAACGGGAAACGGAATAGTAACACAAAGTGAAGAATCTATTACCTTGAATGATATCTTACCGTCTTCCTCACTACGGTAATAGATCCTTCGCTGTCGCTCTGGATGACATTTTACCGATTTCCTCACCACGGTAGCAGATCCTTCACATTCGTTCAGGATGACACCTTACCGTCTTATGCAAGAATCATGGAGTCGGCCGTTGGAAGGAGCTGGCGCACACGTAGTGCGGCTGAGGATACTCGCTCGCCGTAATGATTTAAATCGCAAAAGAATATTTAACTTGCAGCTGACAGCTCACAGCTGATGGCTTTTATCCTCATACCGGCTTTCCTCACCACGTGTACAGTTCCTTCGTGCGGTTCAGGATAACGATTAGCGTTTTCTGTCATTGTGGCGCTTTTCCCCTAATCGTCATTCAGAGCTTTGGCAAGAATACCTTGCGAGAAAGATGGAAACCAGCAATGTGTCATAAAGCGAAGAATCTATTACTCTGGTAACGTCTTACCGATTTCCTTACCACGGGTAGCAGATCCTTCACGTTCGTTCAGGATGACGTTTAACGTTTCCCTCATTATGACGCTCTTTCATCCAATTGTTATTCTGAACGGGGTAAGAATGCCTTGTGAGAAAGACGAAAAAACGGAATAGTGGCATGGAGTGAAGAATCTATTACACTGATGACGTCTTACTGTCTTCCTCACCACGGTAATAGATCCTTCGCTGTCGCTCTGGATGACATTTTACCGCCTTCCTCACCACGGGTACAAATCTTCACGTTCGTTCAGGATGACACCTTACCGTCTTATACAAGGATCATGGAGTCGGCCGTCAGAAGGAGCTCGCTGGCGCACGTAGTGCGATTGAGGATACTCGCTTGCCGTAATGACTCAAGCCGTAAAAGAATATTTAGCTTGCAGCTGACAGCTCACAGCTAATGGCTTCT
>OBVH01000583.1_pt1 | contig 16754 bp, 16 predicted proteins | sample 1495001 | NCBI WGS metagenome assembly OBVH01 (sample SAMEA2579959, study PRJEB22360) | human gut metagenome
AGAATTCATTCATCTATTAATTATCTTTCACCTTGTGATTTTGAGAAGTCACTTCACACCGATTAGCAATGTAAATATCCCCCTCTTTTTTACTTTTTTTATATCAAATTATTGACAAAGTCCCCAAAACATCTCCCTTTACACAAGGGAGACTGGCGAATATGTACAAATTCAGGGTAACTACATAGGACAAAATTACAACAAAATTTTGGCTTACAGTTGTAGGGGCTTCACTACAAAAGTTTTTTTACAAAAAACTTTTGCATAAGTTCACATTAGCAAATCAAACTTCGCCTATGGCTCGTTTTCTTTGATGTTCACTTAATTGTTCGCCCGTTAAAAAGTGTGATACCTATGGGATTATTGTCCTATTTGCAGATTATAAATTTATAATATCTACAAAGGACAAAATACAAATAGAAAGGTTAATTTTCAAACGGGACATCAATGATGTCCCCTACACCTGTGAGTCATAGTTTCATATGATTTTATGGTATATATTCTCACTACAAATTTATCTTTACCCACAGACAAAATTGAAAAGCCCTAATTTGTATAGCAAATTTTATTTTTCACCTTAACCCACAAACAAAATTTAAAAAGAAAAACTAAAATTTATAATTTTCTCTTAGCAAGGTGATTTCTGCTCTATAACCGTCTAAATCATTTGGTGTTTCTAGGAAGAAAGGCAAGTTCTTTAGCTTAGGGTGATTGATAACGCCAACCAATGCATCTAAGCCAATACCACCTTCACCGATTTTTTCGTGACGGTCTTTATGACAACCTAAGAAGTTTTTACTGTCGTTTAGGTGGATAGCCTTTAACTTATGAATACCGATAATCTTATCAAATTCTTCCAACACATCTTCCAAATTATCCTTAATATCGTAACCACTGTCAAATACATGGCAAGTGTCTAGGCAAACACCCATCTTTTCATTAAGGGTAACACCATCAAGTATTTCTTTTAATTCCTGAAATTTTGAGCCTACCTCTGTACCTTTACCTGCCATAGTTTCTAATAATACAGTTGTAGTCATATCTTCAAACAAAACTTCATTCAGCTGATTTACAATAAGCTCTATTCCCTTTTCTATTCCTTGTCCCACATGACTACCGGGATGAAAGTTATATAGGTTATTTGGCAGATACTCCATTCTTCTTAAATCATCTTTCATTGTTTCTAGGGCGAATTCTCTTGTCTTTTCGGTTTTTGAACAAGGATTAAGGGTATATGGTGCATGTGCCAGAATTTTCGAAAAGTTATTTTCTTTCATATATTCAAGCAAAGCATTTGTGTCATTAGGGTCAATCTCCTTAGCCTTGCCACCTCTTGGGTTTCTGGTAAAAAATTGAAATGTATTTGCACCGATTGAAGTAGCCTCTTTGCCACAAGCTAAAAAGCCTTTTGATATTGATAAATGTGCTCCTATATTTAGCATAATTTTCTCCTTATAATTTATAATCAACTTTATCTTTTATTTTAAGTGACTCTTCTGTTACATTACAATCTAAACATAAAATCTCAACACCACTGTTATAAGCTTTAATCAGTGCATCACCAAAAGCCTTATGTGTCACATTATTAGGTGTAAAGTACTTTACATCATCCATCTGAATAACAAATGCTATTACTGTATTATAGCCTTGTTCTTTAGCTTTAATCAGTTCTTCAATGTGCTTAATCCCTCTTTCTGTAGGTGCATCGGGAAAAGACACAACACCATCATTCTCAAGAGTAACACCCTTAACTTCAATCAAATATTTTTCTTCATTACTTTCACAATAAAAATCAATTCTTGATGAACCGTATTTATATTCAGGTTTTATGCAAGTTAAGTTATCCCTAAATCTGCCACTTTGCAAATACTCATAAAACACCTTGTTAGGGGCTTGACTATCCATATTAATAAGTCTGTCGCCTTTATAAACTGCCACAAGGTCATACTGAGTTTTACGGTTAGGGTTGTCACTTTTTTCACACAGTACAGTTGCATTATCAGTTAAAAGTTCCCTACATCTGCCGGTATTCTTAACATGGACAACTTCTTCATTACCATTTATGTTTACATATGCAATAAATCTATTAGGTCGTTTCAAGAAAATTCCTTTAAAAATTCTGTTATATTTCATATTATTACCTCATAAAAATTATATTATAAATCAGTAACTTTTTCAATAATATATAATATGCAAAGTTTTCTTAGTTTGTACAATATAATAATTGTTTTGTAGAGTTTTATATGGTATAATATTAATTATTAATAATTTGTCAAATTATGACATAAGACATTATGGAGGAAGATTATGAAATGTAACAAATGTGGTCAGGATATTCCTGATAACGCAACTTTCTGCACAAATTGTGGTAACAAAATTGAACAGCCACAGCAGAACCCTAACCCAAATGTTCAACAGGCTAACCAAGTTCCAAATCAGAACCCACAGGCTAACCAAAATTCACAGGCAAATCCAATGCCTAACCAAAATCCACAGGTTAATAACGGTATGCCAAACCAGCAACCACAGTTTAACCAAAACCCACAGTTCAATCAAGCACCTAACCGTAACCCTCAGTTCAACGGTATGCCTAATCAGAATGTTCCTTATGGCAACAAAGTGCCACAACAGAATGTAAAGGCTGAACCATCACCTATTCTAACTTGGTTTAACAGTGCCAAGGATGTATTCCTAGATTTCTTCAAGAAAGGTTACATTGAAAAGCCAACAACACTTCTTACAGAAAAGAATCATATGTGGTTAGTGTTTACTGTTGCTATTGTTATCTTAGGTTGTTTAGGTAGTTTATTCTCAGTAATAGGTTCATATTATGCAAGTACAGCTTTCGCTATTATTTTCGGTATTTATAATCCGGCATCAAAATTCTTTGCATTTGGCACAATGGTATATGTAATTGCTAAAATAGTTAAAAACAATAAGGTATCTTACATAAATGCACTTAATGCAACATCAGGTGCTTATGTACCGATAGTATTTTCATTAGCACTTAACTGTATTTTCAATTTAATACATACACAGTTTATTAATGCTCAAATAGTTACATATGTAGCTACTGTTGCTGATGTTATCTTCATTGTATTATTACTTGGTGTTATTGAAAAAGTTGCTGAAGGTAGCAAGTATGAAAAATCATTATGGTTTAAGTCTCTTTCAATCGCAGGAGCATATATTGCTTATAAAATTGCTGCATTAATTTTAGATACAATTTTCACTGCAATTTTTTATGGTACTGATTACTCAAATCTAGCAAGTCTTGTATATGGTGGAGCAAGTATATTCAGCTAATAACAAAATATAAATTAGAGAGCCTTTACTGGCTCTCTTTTTTGTTAGTATTTTTAGTAATTATAAAATATACATTAGTACATATTTTGTGTATTTGTAAATTTATTAACATTTCCCTTGTAATATGTCGAATTTTGTGTTATACTCAATCGGTAATTATTTACAAGTAATTATTTTCTTAAAAAAAGAATATGGAGGACACATTATGAATTGTAAAAACTGTGGTGCAAAACTTAAAGATAATGATACTTTCTGTGGTGAATGTGGTGCACCTGTAGAAAATCAGCAGAATGTTCAGCAGAACAATTACACACCAAATCAGCAAAATGTACAGTATAACAACTACAACCCAAATCAGCAGAATGTAAATGCTGATGGTGTTAGTGAACAGGAAATCAATGACGGTAAGGTTATGGCAGTTCTTTCTTATCTTGGTTGCCTACTTATTATTCCTGCAATTGCAGCAAACAAGAATAAGTTTGTTCGTTTCCACCTAGGTCAAGGTTTAATCCTATTTATCGCATCAGTAATCGGTGGTTTCCTTTCTTTTATCCCTTATGTTGGTACAGTACTTAACTCTATTGTTTCAATTGTTGTATTTGTATTTATGATTTTGGGCATTGTTAATGCTTGTCAGGGCAAGATGACAGGTCTTCCTCTAATCGGCGATATTCAGATTTTTAAATAATTTATAATAATTTATATTAAAAGTTTTTCTATCCATATGGGAGTGCAACAATGCACTCCCATTTTTCATTTGTTGTATATTCTTTGGTTTGTATAGTCGTAATAAAAATTGCAGCTATCTTAGTATTATAAATTTGTTTTGTCTGTTGAATAGTATAATCAGTTTTACAAATTAGGGTTTGTGGGGATGTTTAAATATGAAAAGTGTAAACTATGTCCTTGTATAAACTGTAAACTATGTGATTGTACAATTCAAAATACAACGATATTTTGTAGCATAAACAATAGTAATTTATATATCGTATTGTGGCTCACAGGTGTAGGGGCGAACATCGTTCGCCCGTAATGAAAGTGTGATACCTATGGGATTATTGTCCTATTTGCAGATTATAAATTTATAATATCTACATAGGGCAATATGCCAATAAAGAGGTTAATTTGCTCGGTCCAACAGTGTTGGACCCTACATCTGTAAGCCACACTTTAGTAATAATATCAAGTATGATATTTTTGAAAATTTCCATTTATGCTCAATAAAAGCTAAAAAAGAAATTTACCTTTACCCACAGACAAAATTGAAAAACCCCAATTTATCAAATTAATCTTTACCCACAAACAAAATTGAAAAACACATAGACAAAAGGCAAAAGCCTCACCATTATTACGGTGAGGCTTTTTTAAGAAGACAATCAGAGATTATCTTTGAATTAAAAATCTACGAATTATAAATTTAAAAATTAAAAAATCTATATTGTTACAGGGTTACGATTTATGGTTTTAGCAACCACAGCCACCGTTACAACCACAGCCACAATCATTTGAGTTGCCACAATTGCCGTTACCACCACAGAAGCCACAGCAGATAATGATTAAAAGAATAATCCAGCAACAATTTCCATTGCCAAAGCAGTTACACATTTGGGTTTCCTCCTTTCCGTTTACATTATATATTATTAGGAAAGCAGAAAAATGTGTTTACTTTTAGGCAGAAATTTTTCTTAAATTCCTGCCATTTTATTTATTGAGTCAATGTAGTTCTTCACATTTTTATTCATATTGGCAATCTTATTTTTTTCACGAACAATTGCCTTGGACTTTTTGATTAAAGTATAAAAGCCTTTGTGAATGTAGCAAAAGGGAAGTAACCATTTGTGATTAACAAGCACCTTGTACCTTTCTTTCATAGCGTCATAACCGATAAACCATGCATCACAAAAAAACTTGACTTTGTTGGTAAAGTAAAAACCCTTTTTCTTGGTGTCTTTAGGTGAAATCATTGACATTGCAAAGAATGTTTGTTCACCATGAGCACCACTGATATATACAAATCTTGAAAGTTCCATAAGTCTTTTATCTTGACTTTTATCTTCAAAAAACACCTGAGAAAGTTCCTTTACCGTTTCGTTAAAGTCAAACAGTCCTAACTTTTTCAGTTCACTGTTTAGGTAGGTATTATCAAAGGTCATTTTCTCATTTATAAGGTACATATCAAGAAAATATCTAACACCTACCCCACCCTTAACAAAGTGTTTATAAAGATGGTAAAGAGTATAAATATAGAAATCTTCATTATTTAAAAGATAATGAAACTTTGAATTTTCCTTTAAATACGCCCTATGAAATGACTTGTTAAAATAATCATAAAAGTTAGAGTCCTTAGGAGCTAAGGAAGAATGTAGCTCAATATGTACTGAATTTTTCTCATAACTAATATGATAGTCATTGCCTTTATTGGGCTTTTCAAAAGTTTTGTATCCTAGGCTTTCAAGGACTTTACAGGACTTTTCAAAATCACTATCTTTAATAAGAATATCAATGTCACCACTACTACGGTAATTTTCTACAGGATATAGTTTTTTAATCAAAATTCCTTTAACCGGTAAGAAAGAAACTTCATTTTCTTCAAAAGCAGAATAAACCATTGTGGAATAAATTTCTTGCTTAGCCTCAATAAAAGTAAGTTTGCTGTAAACATCCTTAAATTTTCTTAAAACTTCTTTTGGTACATTAAAATCTTTAATTGAAAGATACACCATATTGGCAACTTTATGATGCATACAAAAGTGAAAAAACTTGCTCCAATCAATTTGAAAATCAGGTTGGGCAGGTTTTTTGTTCTTTATAAGTGATTGTAAGATGTTTGATAAATAATTACCATACTGTAGATAAAAGTCCATACTATCCCTTACTTTAATTATTTTTCAGAAAACTTTTTGTTGTATTTATTAATTCTCACTAAGTTTACAATATTAGCAACCAGAACAATTAACATAACTGCAACCAGAAGAATTGGCATAATCAAAAAATTAATATTATGTACAATACAATACCAAAGTTCCACTGCAGAAGCAATCAGTGCTACTGCTGAAAAGAATACACCAATAATTGCTATAACCTTATTTTTCTTCATAAATGCCATCTCCTCTAACCTAAACAATAACATATTTTTAACATATTTGCAACAAGATAAATGTAGAAAAAGCTCTTGCCTATTAAAAATAATAAGCAAGAGCCGTTGATTTTGGAGGTATAATAAATGGTAGTTTTAGTTGGTAAGCTTCTTTTCTTTTATTACTATTGATGGTGTTGATAGGGAATAATCCCTAGTACATAATATACCGTCAAAGTAATTTTGCCACCGTTTTATTTTACAACTACCTTACATCTTGCATATTTTTTGCTACCATCCTTTGCAGTAGCAGTAATATAACAAGTACCCTTTCTCTTAGCAGTAACTTTACCCTTAGAGTTTACAACTGCAACATTCTTATTATTTGTACTCCAAGTAACAGACTTATTATATGCATTTGTTGGTGTACAAGTAGCCTTTAGAGTTAGCTTTTTGCCTCTGTTAAGTGCAACTGACTTTTTGCTTAGTGCAACTTTAGTAACAGTCTGTTTCTTAACTGTCACCTTACAAGCAGTTGTTAGCTTAGTACCGTCATTTGTTGTAGCAGTAACAGTACAAGAACCCTTTCTCTTTGCTAAGATTTTACCTATTGCATTTACAGTTGCTACCAAAGTATTTGAGCTTTTCCACTTAACACTTTTATCATCAGCATTAGTAGGTGTACAGGTAGCCTTTAGAGTATAACTTGAACCGGGTTTTTCAAGTCTGACAATATTTTTACTTGACTTAACATCAATAACCATCTGCTGAACCTTTACCTTACATCTTGCAAGTTTTGTAGTATCAAATTTTGCTCTTGCAGTAATGTAACAAGTTCCTTGACCCTTTGCTACTACCTTACCGTTAGAATCAACAGTAGCTACATCTTTATTGCTACTACTCCACTTAACACCTTTTTCTTTATCAGTTGTATACACAGTAGCAGTTAGCTTTTTGCTGATTTCTTCATCGTAATACTTAAAAGTATAGTTAGTGTTGCTTAGTTTTACCGGTTGAGCATATGATGAAGTGATAGTTTTGCCAAACCAGAAGTTAAAGTCAAAAGTACCACAAGCACTGCTTACACCGTCAATAACACCACTACTTGTTGACTGCCACATCTGATAAGTACCTTTATAATCACATTGTGAGTTATACTGTGCAACCCACTTATACCACTTTGAATTATTAAATGCCTTATTAGTTAGGTAGTTATTCCACCAATTAAGGTTAGCATAGATGCCCACCTTATAACCTTTGGCAGTAATTGCATTACAGAATGTTTTAGCAATTGCACCTCTTGTAGCTCTGTTAGTACCGTTTAACTGGCTATTGTCTTCCATATCAAAATAAACAGGAAAATCCAGCTTCAAACCATTTATTAAACGAAGTACATGGTTAGCCTCAGACTTAGCCATTGATGTGTTTACTGCATAGGAATAAATATACACACCAAAAGGAATTTTGTTGTCAATACAGCCCCGAACATTCTTCTTGAAGTATGTATCATCTTGATATGTATAGTTATCACCATAACCAACACGAATAATAGCATAGTCAACATCACTTTTAGCAACCTTTGCCCAGTTAATGTTACCATTATGTTCACTAACATCAATACCCTTCATTGTTGCACCTTTGATAACCTGACCGTAGTCATTTACAAAACCCTTTGAGGTTCTTTTCCAAGCATTGCTACTCTTAGATGCACCGACACTTTCAATACCCCTAATTGGCAAACCATTCTTGTAACGCCAAGAGTTTATTGGTTCGACAAATTCATTACTTTGCTGACCTAGTGTTGCACCACAAACTGTGGCAACGGTAGTAGCAAACAAAACTACTGTCATAATAACACATAATAATTTTTTCATCAAAATCCTCCTATAAATAAAACTACTCTTATATATAATTATACCACATATAATAACAAAAGTGTAACAAAATTATTAATATTAATTAATAATCTACATATTATAGAAATTTAGATTTTACAGATTTTGGACAAAAGGAAAAATCCCTCTCATAAGATAAGAGGGTCTTCCCAGAAAAAAGAACATTATGAAATATAACAAAACAATACAAAAGATTGGAAAAAGCTTTTTGAAGTTTTTTGAGAGTTTTTGCTCTCTTAAGATGTTTATATTCTATCATTATTGCACAGATAATGCAAGGCTTTTTTTCTTCAATTATTACTTTTTATACAATTTTTTAATAATATATGAATATTATATTAATATCCTGTTCACAATTAAGCACATTGCACAAAACATTTTCATCATTATTCACTATAATGTTGTATATCATTTGGCATATTACACAAAACATTAGTCATTTTCACTACAGTCTTACACTTGGAAACAATTTATTAATAATGTTAACTATTTATCAAGGTATTAATTAATCATTTTATATAAGCACAATTAAATATTATATTAGTCAAATTAAAAAACAATATCACTTTTTCTACTAAAAAAGTCCAACTTTATAGTCGGACTTTTCAAAATCAATCATCTTTTCTGCAAAGTAAAGAACAGTCTTGGCATTTTTAGAATTACTTTGCCGTATTTTTGTGTTGGTAATAGCTTTTCTAATCTTTTCTGTAACAAAGATAAGAATTCTGCTTTTTCATCATTTATAATTTTTAGATTTTCAAAGGATTATTGTTACAATTTTATTATTCTAAAAAAACAAGTGACAGTACATACTGCCACTTGTATAAATTAATATTTTGGTGGTAAAAAGTCAGGTTTCAACGGTTGTGGGAATTCAGGTTTATCCTTAGTCATTTCTCTTGCTTTCAAGAAATCTGCAACCTGATAAAAGTCATTTACATCTCTATTCCATTGTTTTCTGACACTTTCAGAAACCTTTGATGGTTTAAAGCCTAAATCTTCTACCATATATTTTTCCATCAAACCGGTTACTTTTTTAGCACCACTATAGTTTAAATGATGACCTGCATCTCTTGTATCGGTTTTCCAAGAAAAGTTAGGCAACCATTTATTTAAATTCATATCAAAGTCATAATACTTTATGTTATATTCCTTTGCTAGTTTAGCAACAAAGTTGTGCTTTATTTTGTTCCAAGCATTACCCTGAGGCATATTTAGAAGAACAACATTGCAATTATTTTTCTTACAAAGGTTATAAATTTTCTTAAAGTAAATCTTACCTTCATCAGCAAAACAAGCTCTGTCTTTGCTTTTCTTGCCATGTGTACCGTTGTATGAAACAGTTTTCATAGTAAGGTTATAACCTTTATAAATACTGCGAATTTTGTTTGGATGATTAGAAACAAAGTCACTAAAGGTTAAATTTTTCAATGATCTTTTGTACTTCATAATTGGGAAAAAATTATCCAAAGTACCACCGATTTGGTCATTTATAAAACCTGCAATTTCCTTTGTATCATCAGTAAAATAGTCAAAGCCATCACTTTCGGTTTCCACCATAAACTGACTTTCAACAAATACTGTCTTAGGTGACTGAGTTTTGAAAGCTCTCTTTAGGTCGAAATAAGCCTCTTGTGGTTTCATAACTGCATAGCTTAGGTTGTATGTAGTAATCTTCTTATCCTTCCAAATCTGCATAGGATTTATTGAATGAAAGATTGATGAGTCACCAACAAACAAAGCATCAATAGAATTGTCCTCTTCAGCATCATAAGTCTGCCAAAATCCATTTCTGACAGGATACCTCTCTACATTTCTTACTGTTAATACATAAGAAAAATAATAAAGCAATCCAACAAATATTAGCATAAAGCAAATACTTCTAATAATTATACAACAATTTTTCTTCATAACCTATCTCCTAAAACTGTGCATAAATTGCTGCAGCTCCACCGTATCCAATACCATAAGCACCAAGGATAATAGTTGAGAACAACAAGAAGTAATAAACAAGCCATCTGATAACAAAGTTATGTTCAATTAGCCACATACGAATATCAATGCCTTTTTCCTTAATAATGCCAACCAGTAACATAACCACAAACCCAACGGCTAATATAATACCGTCTTGGATTTTTATAATTGAACAAAAATCCATAAAGTTGATTGAAGTAAACATTTTGCCAAACAGTTTGCCAAATTCAACAAGTGTGCTACTTCTAAACAGTAGCATACCAACATTTACAATAACAACTGTTCTTGCAACCTGAAATACAGAGTAGCCTTTGCTTTCTTTATTAATATGTAGCTTCTTAGCCAGTTTATCTGTATAAGGTTCGGTAAATTTACCCAGCATCATCAGTACATAGTAGTAAAGTCCATAAACAATATATAGCCAACTTGCACCATGCCACAAGCCGTTACAGAACCATACAAAGAACAATGTATAGGCTATTGTGATAAAACCAACAATATGCTGACTTTTGATGTGTTTCTTTGTAAAGGTATTTACCTTCTTAAAGTGACCTGAAAGGCTGACAGGATAGAACACATATTCCTTTAGCCATGCACCAAGGGAAATGTGCCACCTTCTCCAAAATTCATCAATAGACTTTGAGAAGAATGGTTGCTTAAAGTTCTCTGCAACCTTAATGCCAAACATTTCAGACACACCACTGATAATATCAATACAACCTGAAAAGTCTGCATATAGCTGAAAAGTATACAGTACCATACCGATAAATACTGCTGTACCGGAATAGTTATCTATCTTTACAAATGTTTTAGGTAGGAAAAATCCTATTCTATCGGCAATTACAAGTTTCTTAAAACAACCGTACATTACAAGAATAGCACCATGCCTTATCTTGTCATAATCAAACTTATGGGGTGTTCTAAACTGCTTGTCAAGGTCACCGTATCTGTCGAAAGGACCTTCTACAATATGTGGAAAATAACAAACAAACAGTAGCACCCTTAGTGGGTTAACTTCTGCTTTAATAGTACCTCTGTACACATCTGTAATGTAACTGACAGACATTAGTGTGTAGTAAGAAATACCAAGTGGCAACAAAATATTAAACTCAGGTAATAAATCTTTTAAAGTAAAAATACTTGCAATTCCGTTGACAATACCACCAAGGAAGTTGCAGTACTTTGTTAAAACCAGAACTGCAATTACAACTACAACACAGATAATAAGAATTTTCTTTTGCTTTTTCTTTAGTTGTTCTTTCAGTACTTTTCGTTCAGGCTTTGGAAGTTCTTTTTTCTTTTTAGCAAATTCATCTTTGTATTTTTGTATTCCCTTTGCACCAAAAAATATTACTGCCGTAGTGAATAGCATATATAAAGTCAGTAATGCACTTGAAGTAACAAAGAAAAGTAGTGATGCACTAAGCAACACTACCCATTGATACTTTTTAGGAATTAAGTAATATACAATGAAAGTTACACAAACAAATGCTAAAAAGACAAGTGATGTAATTTCCATATATTAGTCTTCATCCTCTAGTCTTTCTACCATTTTTACAATAGCATCGACTGTATTGAAGTTTTCAGGTACAAGGTCTGTTACCTGAATTTCAATGTCAAATTCATCATTAAGCTCACCAACAAGCATAACAATATCCATTGAGTCAAGTAGTCCGTCATCAACAATCGCAGTTGCATTCTTAAAATCTACATTGGGTTTTACTTTTGCTAAAATTTCTAGTACTGTTTCCATAATAATTCTCCTTAAAGTTCTTTATAATTTTTAGTAAGATAGTTTCTGTCAATTTTTCCGTTAGCATTTTTAGGAAGTTCCTTGACTCTGATAATTTTGTCAGGATACATATATGATGGAACTTTGTTCCTTACTGCATCCATAACCTTGTCACTATCTTTTGATTTTCCTTCATAAACAAGTGCCAAGCAGTTGTCCTCTTTGTTAAAGATACAAGCACAACCCTTAACACCGTCAACACTGTTTGCACCGGCTTCAATTTCTCCAAGTTCGATTCTGTAACCACTTCTCTTAATCTGAAAATCTTTACGAGAAATGTATATAATCTCACCCTTATCATTCATCTTAACAATATCACCGGTTTTGTATACTCTTTCAGGATAATACTTGTTAAGTGGATTTTGTACAAAAGCCTCAGCAGTCTTTTCAGGATTACCGTAGTAACCATCAGCCATAAAGGTTGTTCGAGCATAAAGCTCACCTTCTTCGTCAACACCGGCCTCTGTGCCATCTTCTTTAACAATAAACACCTGACAGTTATCACAATGAATACCAATAGGCAAACTTTCGTCATCGGCAAATTTCCTGTTTACTCTATAGAAAGTACAAATATCAGTTGTTTCTGTAGGGCCAAATAGGTTTGCATATGTAATATCATCATCAAGACTTTTTATCCAGTAGTTAAGTTGTTTTGTTGGCATAACCTCACCGGCAAAAAGTACAGTCCTTAAATATTCAGGCTTTGCAACATCAAACACCTTCCAGTTAGAAAGAATTGAAATTGCAGTAGGTACCCAATAAATTGCATTGACTTTCTTTTCATTTAAGTAATTCACAAGATTTAGTGGGAAAGAAAAATACTTCTTTGGAATAATGTTGTAAGTACAGCCACACTTAACTGTAGAATAAAAGTCGGTAACTGACATACTAAAGTATAGTGGTGTTTGGCTACCAAATGAAGTATTTTCATCAAACTTAAATTCTTCAGTTACCCAATTAATATAGCTAATCAAGGCTCTGTGGCTGATTACAGTTCCTTTAGGCATACCTGTTGAACCACTTGTAAATAGGATATAGGCAATATCCATATCAATCATATTACTTCTAACACTATCAAGACCATCAATATCAACAGTAGTTTCAATAGCCTCTTCATAGACAACTATTGTTTCATTACTGCTAACCTCTTTAGCCAACTGTAAAGAAGAATTATCGGTTAAAATAATAGGTTCATCAAGTGAAGAAAGAATGTTTATAATTCTATCCTTAGGTGAATGAACATCCACAACAACATAAAAATTTCCGGCATAAAGTGTACCCAACGTACTGTCAATACAGTTACAGTTTTTATCAATTAAAATAGCTACTGCTTTTCTGTTGCCATACTGCAAAAGTAAAGTACCGATTTTCTTTGACTTTTCCATAGTTTCTGAAAAAGTAGAACATCTGTTTTCATCAGTAAAGCCGACTTTATTAGGAAATTTTTCAACTGTATGTTCAAAAAATTCTAACACATTTTTCATTATGTTCCTCCATAAAATTTACAACATTCCACTTATAAACCTCTCGTTACCTGAACCTATTTTATTTTAAAAAACAAAAAATGTCAATAAAACTGGTTAAAAAGTAACCTTATCTTACAATATTGTTATATTAGACTAAAAATCTCCGAAAATAATTTAAATAACTCTTATTATGTTATGTTTGTTTTTGCCATTATTGTTGCATTAGTTTTATATTTGTAGTATAATATTACTATAATTTATATTAAAAAATAATATAGAAAGGAGGTAAGAAAATGAAAAAAGTTGTTACTAAAGTACATATTAGTATTGTATTTTTACTAATAGCATGTTTTTTAAGTACTACAAACATTTCAGCAAAAAGCACACCAAAAATCAATCACAAAAGCTATAATATTACTATTAGTTCAACAGTAACACTAAAAATTTCTAATGCTAATACTAATGTTAAGTGGTCGTCAAACAGACCTAGTGTTGCTAAAATAATAAGTAAAAGTGGTTCTAAATCTTACAAAGCAAAGATTAAAGGCTTAAAAGCCGGTACTGCAAAAATCACTGCTAAGCTAGGAAATAAAAAATTAGTTTGTACCATCAAAGTAAAAGCTAAGAAAAAGAATACATCTGTAACTGTTTATGTTACTCCTACAGGTTATAAATACCATAGAACTAAAGGCTGTCCTACCTTGTCAAGGTCAAAGACTATATACTCATATAGCTTAAATAAAGCCATTTCAAGTGGTTATAAGCCATGTAAAAAATGTTATTAAATGATTAGCAAAAAGCTCCTTACACTTGTAGGGGCTTTTTTGCTATACATATATAAAACGATTTAAGTTGCAAAAAAGTTGCATTTATTTAAATTTTTTTCAAAAAAATTTCCCCTACCAAACTAAGTTAATAGTTAGTAGAGGATTTTTGTTTTTTAGATAGTTAATATCACTAAAAATTCTTTCCTTTTTTGTCATAAAGCACCTACTTTTATGGTATAAATTCACTTTTTATTCAACCATTATATTTTTCTGTTCATGCACAAAGCCCTTACAATTAGGATTTTCGCAATGAAAATAATTCACAAAATCTCTCTTTAAATAAGAAACATCTTAATAATATTTATGACAAGTATGACACAATATCTTTTCACCTTTTCTAAGTCTATCAATATCCCTTAATTCTGTCATAATAATACCTCAATTACAAAACTAAAATATTAGGTGTAAACCTTACAACACTTTTACAGTTTGGACAATAAAAATCTAATGATTTACTAATATCTTTAGTTGCAGAAATGTAAAAATCATTCTTACATTCTAGACAAATAATTTTATCACCACTTTGTAATTTTTCTATTAGCGATTTTTCATTATTCATATCGATTCAATATCCTCTTCTGTTGTCAATAGTTCGATTATTAATTTTTCTATAAAAATAACAGATAAAAATTAATAATCAATCTTAAGCATATGCCTACCGGTTAACTTATAATACTCTTCATCAGCCTTCTTAGCCTCTTCCTTTATTTCTTCCGGTGCATCAGGCTCTATTCTACGGCTACAATTATGGTCAAGATATGACCATTTCAAAAATTTATTAAATTCTTCTGTCATATTAATATTCACCCTTTATGATTCAACAATTTCAAATAATTCAGGTAGATAAAGATAATCTTCACCACTGTCATCAATAATTCTATACCATTCTTTTTCAATAGAAATTACATCATATATAATATTATGAGTAAGCACTAAAAAGTCGGTTTCTCCTATATACTTAATCTTCAACAACAATAAATTCCTCTTTCGGATACAAATAATCCTCATCAGTTTCATCAATAACCCTATAAAAAGGTCCTTCTTCACCTAGACGCTCATATACCTTGCCGTTAATAAGTTCTAATGGGTGGCTAATCTCACCTATATATTTTACTTTCATATTATCATCACCCTTTAAATTCAGAATTCTATAATTACATTAAATACCTAATGTAGCAATAAAACATATCTAAAGCAAATGCTCAATATCAACTAATATTTTCTTAATTTCTTTAGCTAATTCTTTTTACTGTTTTTCTAAATAACCCGACCAATCAGGAGTAACAGCAAATAACTTACTGATAAGTTTCTTACCGTTTACATAATCATTTTTAGCACCAAGTTCAATATATTTTCCTAAATATTTCACCGTACATACAAACACCTTAACTATCGTTAAAAATAATGTAAAATCAGCTTATGTAAACATTAATAAAAATCAAATAAATATTATCTTACCTATATTTTATCATTCTAAAAAAATAACGCAATGCCAAAAATGGGACTTATCTCAGAAAATCAAAATTTTTAGCAACAAAAAATAAATTAAAATATATGAAATTAAGGTTCAAAGGTGTAGGGTTTTTCAGCAAAATTTATTATATGAAACTTTCGCAAAGTTCATATTATCAAATCAAACTTCACCTATAACTGGTTTACTTTGACAATCACTCAACAGATACCTTGAAACAAATTTTCTCTAATTAGAACTTCTCCTATGTAGATATTTGAAATTTGCACAGATAAAAAAACTTCTCTCGATGAGATATTCCCTTACTAAGGGAAATGTCCAGTAGGGATAAAAGGTTTGCCGTTTTCGCAGAAAAAGTATCACCGAATGGTAACAAAGGAGTGTTTAATATTTTAAACTTGTTTAAAATATCATCATAGAAGAAACTATCCATTATTTCTAACTAGAAAGTATAAAAAATATTTTGAGTTACCGTTGTAGGGTCCAACATTGGTGGACCGGGCAAACTAATCTTCAGATAGTTACTTTGCCCTATGTAGATATTAAAAATTAGCACAAACAAAAGCCTTCCTTGTGTAAAGGAAGGTGTCAGCGAATGCTGACGGATGGATTGTCACGGTAGACAGTATTCTCTAGATAAAATGTGTACGCGGAGATAATAGTCACCTAGAATAAAAAAGAAAGATGTAATTAAAAAATCAAATTAAAGTACTCCCCAACTTACTTTAGCTTAGAGAAAGTTTCCTACCACGCTTGAAAATTACACATATGAATTAAAGTAACTCATCAAATACCCTCGCAAAAAGTAAGCAACCAAAAATAATGAATAGTATTAAGTAGATAAATGATTGATAGGAAACAAAACTATGCAAATTAAAAAACTCGCCTTCTCGCCCATAGTAATGTATTAAAGAAAGACAAAAGAAAAACAGTAGGTTAAATAACCT
>OBVH01000594.1_pt1 | contig 16508 bp, 14 predicted proteins | sample 1495001 | NCBI WGS metagenome assembly OBVH01 (sample SAMEA2579959, study PRJEB22360) | human gut metagenome
CCTGCTGCCGGAAGAACAGATTATCGAAGCGGCAAAGAAAGCAAAAGCGGCAGGCGCCGTCCGGTTCTCCATTGTTACCAGCGGTCGTAATCAGGACAATCCCAATGAGTTTGAAGAAATTATTGCAATCGTGAAGCGTATCCGTAAGGAAGTAGGTATCGAAGTCTGCTGCTCCCTGGGGCTTATTTCTTCCGAGCAGGCGCTCCGGCTGAAGGAAGCGGGCATTACCCGTATTCATTGCAATATCGAAACGTCTCCGTCCTATTTTCCGGAAATCTGTACTACCCATACCATGGAAGACAAGGAAGATATCATCAGCACGGCGCAGAAGGCAGGGATCCGTGTCTGCTCCGGAGGCATTATCGGGCTTGGCGAATCTTTGGATCAACGCGTGGAAATGGCGTTTAAGCTGAAAGAAATGCACATTGATTCCGTGCCGCTGAATATCTTGAATCCTGTAGAAGGAACGCCTTTTTATGATAATAAACGTCCGTCCGCTTTGGAAATCCTCCGCACTTTTGCCATGTTCCGCTTTGTTCTTCCGAAAGCCCTCATCCGTACGGCAGGCGGTCGTGAAGTCAATCTGAGAAGCCTGCAGGCCCACGCGCTTTCCGGCGGCCTTAATGGTATTATGGTGGGCGGCTATCTTACCACCGGCGGCAGAGATCCGAAAGAGGATCTGGTCATGACGGCGGATCTGGGACGGAGCAGGACGTCCCCGCAGCTGTAATACAAATCAAAACCGAATCGTAGAATTAAAAAAGAAGAGCGGCGCTGTACCGGTGTCCAGACGTTAGATTTTTAGTCTGATTTTTGGAATGTGGTACAGGATGCGCCGTTCTTTTTTGCTGTCTGTACCGGTATGAATCAGCATGTTTCCGAGGATATCAATTTCGTTCCTAAAATTGCAAAAGGTAAACCGATTTCAAAGGAACAAAGTGACGCATGGAATCGAGTGAGTCACTTATTGCGGTGAGGGGAATGAATAAAAAGAACCACATCGGACAGATGTGGTGGATTAAATACGTGGTGGAGATAAGCGGGATCGAACCGGTTAAGTAGGGAACCGATTCCAAAGGAATGAAGTGACGCATGGAATCGGGTGAGTCACTTATGCCGGGAAAGCGGAGTGTTTGAGATATGGAGCTGAAACAGTGAGATGAGGCAGCGGCAAAGTAGGGAACCGATTTCAAAGGAACAAAGTGACGCATGAAATCGAGTGAGTCACTTATTGCGGTGAGGGGAATGAATAAAAAGAACCACATCGAACAGATGTGGTGGATTAAATACGTGGTGGAGATAAGCGGGATCGAACCGGTTAAGTAGGGAACCGATTCCAAAGGAATGAAGTGACGCATGGAATCGGGTGAGTCACTTATGCCGGGAAAGCGGAGTGTTTGAGATATGGAGCTGAAACAGTGAGATGAGGCAGCGGCAAAGTAGGGAACCGATTTCAAAGGAACAAAGTGACGCATGAAATCGAGTGAGTCACTTATTGCGGTGAGGGGAATGAATAAAAAGAACCACATCGAACAGATGTGGTGGATTAAATGCGTGGTGGAGATAAGCGGGATCGAACCGCTGACCTTTTGAATGCCATTCAAACGCTCTCCCAGCTGAGCTATACCCCCATGCTTTCCAAATTATAGCAAAGGGGACGGCGCTATGCAATAGGGACAAAAGAAACGGGAACTTTACTTCATGAAAAGAGGAGCCTGAGATAAAAGCGAATGAATTATTGCTAAAAGATTACTTTAAAGTATTCATATGATTAGTAATATGTGATATAATTTTAAAAATTATTGAGTTTACGGATGACAGGAATAAATGAATTTTTAAGCTGATATTGTTTTTAAAGTGGGAATATGAAGGAATGCGCCTATGAAGAAGATTGTTATGCTGACCTGCCTCCGTGCGGAGACCGTCTGCACTGGCGCAGGATGTTTTTCTGCATTGAATGGGCGGACCCATCGTTTTCGTGAATATGGAGATGAAGAATTGCAGGTGTCCGCCTTTATGAAGTGCAGCGGGTGCGGGCATTTTCCCCGGCAGGATAAAGGACTTGATGAAAAAATCGGGAGGATTCTGGAAATACATCCGGACGCAGTTCATTTGGGAATCTGCTGCTGCAGCGACGGGGAAAGTAAGACTCTTTGTAAAGAGGTGGAGATGATCACTGCTATTTTTAAGAAAGCGGGGATACCTATCGTGCGGGGTACGCATTCTGTTTTTTAAGAAGATTCCTTATTTTCCTGCGGTCGAAACAAGGTCAGGCCGGCAGGAAAATGGAATATAAGATTTTCACAGATGGTTAGTGATTAAAGAAAGGAGGAAGTTATGAGAAAATGGCTTTTGGCTTTCGCTGCTCTGATTTTGTCTTTATGCTTGTCTCATATGGCTTTTGCTGCGGAACATTCGGCAGATACGATGATCTTGTATTGGCGTACGGAAAAGGTCTGGATGGAGCATGGAGAGCTTTGCGTGCGGGGAACATTTTATAACAGACGAAGTGACTTGACGGTTACAAAGCTTGATGAAATGATTCTCCAGATTACTTTTACAGGAACTGATGGGAAAACATTTCAATTCATCGGGCATCCGAAAAGACTGCCCATGTTGAAATTACCGGCCAACGGAAGTAAAAAAGTCACTTTTAATTTCGGGCCCTTTTCAGGGGAATGGAAAGACTGGGCCACGAAAGAAGATTATTCATTCAGTTATATTAATGGTTCAAGATGGTAAAGCTCAGAGGAGAGAGTATTCATGAAAAAAGGTATGAAATCAGCTTTTGCCGCCACGCTGGCGTTGACGGCCTGTTTTGGCGGAATTTCCGCATATGCCGCTCACGATGAAAATTTGAATGTGTATACGCTGGATACGGTGGTTGTAGAAGCGGATAAGACAAAGAATAAATTCGGGGACACGATTACGGAACAGTCTTATTACCGTACGGGCGGCGACGTGAAAGTTATCACCCGCGAAGAACTTGATAAACGCCATTACACTGATGTGACGGAAGCGATTAAACGTATTCCGGGGATCACTTTCCAGAATCCCGGATATCGCGGCGGGGAATATGGATACCAATTTTATAATAACGGGATTTCTATTAATGGCGATACCCGTGTGGTTGTCTTGGTTGACGGCCGCCGTGTGGATAATGCGGCCAGTTCCCGCATTGATTCTTCCAGTGCAGCGGGAAGCAAGTCGACCGGGTCAATCTTGACCAGGTTACGAATATGGAAAATGTGGACAAGATTGAAGTAATTAAGGGACCGGGCGCCTCTGTATACGGTGATGATGCTACGGGCGGCGTCATCAATATCATTACAAGAAAGGGAGGCAGGGATTCGCAGGGAAGCATTGACCTTGCCACGGGTTCATGGAAAAAACACCATTATGCAATCAATTATTCCGGTTCCGCCGGTAATGACCGTTCCTGGCACTACTTTATTTCCGCGAATCGTGATATGTCGGGGGATACGAAGTATCATGACGCTTTCAGCGATACGGACGGGCGCCTGGAAGGATCCCGCTGGAAGGAAGACGGTGTCAATGTACGGCTTGATAAGGATTTCAGCGATACCCAAAATTTGAAAATCTGGTACAATTTCCGCCAGGGCAAAGACGGCTATCCGATTGCCACGCCTAATCAGAAATACATGAATCCTTCCGATTGGGCAAATATTATTTCCAGAGCGACAATCGGTGGTTTCTTTGATACAGCGGAGCACGCGGCGAAAGGGAAAGATTATAAGTCTGACGGTGTGGTTAATCTTGCCGATATGGACGACAACAGAACTTATTTCCTCGGGAAGACAATGTCCGGAGATATGAAGAATCCGGGATACCATAATTTGTATTCTTTGGATGGGAATTATGGTTCTTTCAGTCGGTTTAAGAATAATGATCTGGATATTGTTTACACCTTTAACAAAGACAATGGCATGGACAGTTTTATCCGTTTTTACAACCAGACCCACAGATTGTCCAATCGCGATGTGTACCATTGGTATAAATATGGCGGAACCAAGCAGGCGATTGAAGCTTTCAAAAGATTATATCCCAGTGGGGCGACCGGAGCGCAGATTAAAGAATGGATTAAAGAGAATCTGGCACCTTTCACAGGAAATAAGGAATTGCTGAAAAAGTGGATTGCCGATACCGGCGGATATGCTACGGAGCCGAATAGTTGGCATGAAGAAAAGAACCGTGGAGTCCAGCTCCAGTATGCGAAAAGCATTGGCAAGCATGATGTTATTGCCAATGTGACTTATGACAAAGCAAAAAATTATGCTTACAGGGTCAATCCGGCAACCGGTGAAAAACGGTCTTCCAGTGTAGAAAGGAAAACGGTACGTGCCTATGTCCAGGATAAAATCCATTTGACAGATAAATGGGATCTTACTCCTTCGCTTCGTTATTCCCATTACAGTGATTATAAAGAATCTACCGGCGGAAACGGTGCGGGAAACACGAATGATTTTAACTATTCTTTGAATACGGAGTATATGTTTAATGACAAGGTCGGCATGTACCTTGGCTGGACGAAGGGGTTCCGTCCGCTTCGCCAGGGGGATTATACAACGACGGACTATGTATTCAATGCACCGCTGGAAGACGAAGAAGGGAATATATATACTTTCGGCATTCATTATGATATCAGTGACAGAACGACGGTGGCGCTCCATTACGATTGGACAAAGATGAAGAATGCTATTGCCACGCTTCCTGTTTTAGATCCGAACTCCGGTGATTTCCTTTCGACCCCAATCAATGGAAAGGAAGATAAGCAGTCTATCAATCTGACTTTGGATCACCAGTTGAATAAGCATGTAACGTTGAGCGCTTCCTATTCTCATATGAAAGATAAGTGGAAGGCGAAAGATGGATGGACACTGGGGCCGGAATCGGGATGGGATCCTGATGATATTAATACGGGTATCAACCATCTGCGCCCCCAAAATCATTACGCATTGAATGTTTCTTATGAGAATGCAAGATTCTATACGGGACTTCTGCTCAATTATTATACCGGCTGCAGCGGACTGGCCTTCACAGATAACAGATTCCTGATTCTTGACTGGAATGCAAATTATGAGTTTGCCAACGGAATTATTGCGTATGTCACTGTAGGCAACCTGACAAATGAATCTTATGAAACGTCCTACAACAGCTGGAACGGGCTCGGAAGTTCCGCTATGCCAGGCAGATACTTCATGGTCGGGACGAAGTATAAATTCTGATCTGTTTTTGAAAATAGAATTACACGAAACGCGTCATGCTTCGGCGGGCGCGTTTTTACATGCGGCTTTTTTTATAAGGAATAGAAGAGAAATTCCTGTTTTGCACACAAAGTTTTTCAGATTTTTGATGAAATATTTTAGATTTTTAGTAAAATTTGGAGAAAATAATCAATTTTTTTAAGATTTGCTATTGGCAGCAGGCAATAAAATGTATTACAATAAAACAAAATAATAAGAAAATGTTTACGCAATGGTGCAGGTGGGTGAAAAGAGGAATCTGATGAAGTATTTTTATCCGGCCATTTTTACCTTGGATAGAAAAAAGAATGAATTCCGCGCGGTGTTTCCTGATTTGACAGGGTGTGCCGTGAAAGCGGAATCTATGGCGGAGGCTGCGCGGAAAGCGCGGGAAGCTCTCGGTATGGCTCTTATGGAACTGGAAGAAAAGGGAATCGAGTTTCCGGCGGCTTCTGATGAATGCGCTCTTCAGCGTGCTTATCCCTACTGCCAGGTGGGCGTGGTGCTTTTGGATATGGATGTGTACCGCGCATATCGCGAATATCGGATGGAACAGGCGGAATTGGATTCTGCTGAATGGGCGGAAAAATCTAAACGCCGCCGCCTTACACTGTTTCAGAGAGTTTTTGGAGGCAGATAGGAAGACAGAAGAGGCCTGTGCGGGTCTCTTTTTTTGTGTCTGCTGCCATTTTTGTGCAGCAAGGTGGAAAATGAAGCGGTCAGTCCGCCTTGTATACTATTTTGAAATCAGGTTATAATAATCACATTGAATTTCAGTCGGCCGAAGGGCCGTTTTGAAATAAGACCGCGGCAGATATTTAAAACAGCAGTTTGTTGAAATTGATTTCATAAAGGAGTCTTATGTCTGATTTTCTTGATTGGAGTACTTTGATTTACCGTGCGCCGGCGCTTTTGATTGCCATGGCGCTTCATGAATATGCCCATGCGTATGTATCGGACAGTCTGGGGGATCCCACGCCGTCCATGCAGGGGCGGCTTACGGCGAATCCTCTGGTTCACTTGGATATGGTGGGGCTTATGCTTCTTGTGATCTGCGGTTTCGGCTGGGCAAAACCGGTGGAGATCAATCCGAATTATTATAAGAATTTCAGAAGCGGCGTGATGAAGGTTTCTTTTGCCGGGCCGGGGATGAATCTGCTTATTTGTTTTTTGGCGGAGTGCATTATGCTGCTGATGATGAAGCTCGGGCTTTTAACGGCGGGGCAGCCGGGGTATTTATTTCTTTATTGGATTATGCTGTATAATGTGTGGTTCGCGTTTTTTAATCTGATTCCTGTGCCGCCGCTGGACGGCTCCAAAATTTTGGAAATGGTGCTTCCCGGCAAATTGGCTTTTGCATTCCACAATTTCAGTTACCGTTACAGTTTCCTTCTTTTACTGTTCCTGGTTTTCAGCGGCATGATAGGACGGATTATTAATCCGCTGGCGCAGTTTTATACGGGAACGACGATCCGCCTGATTGCTTCCGTGCTGCAGATGTAATACGAAAGGGTGCGGTATGTCTTTAACGTGGGCGGTTTTTGAAATACTGGGGACTGTGGCATTTGCTTTTTCCGGAGCGGCTGTAGGACTGGCAAGGGGAATGGATGTTTTCGGCATTGCGCTCTTGTCTGTGGTGACGGCAGTGGGAGGCGGTATCCTCCGCGATGTGCTGGCGGGTATATTTCCGCCTTTTGCCCTGCGCGGGCCGGATGGGATTATATTTGCCCTCATGACGGCGGCAGCGGTGTGTATCGGTTTCCGGTATTTCCGGGGATCCCATCGGGGACGGAAACTTGTCCTTTTTGCTTATCGCGTTTCCGATACGGCAGGGCTTGCTGCGTTCACGGTGACCGGTGTGATAACGGCGATCCACAGTTATCCCGGCTACCGGTATGTGCTTCCTGTCCTGCTCGGCCTTATTACAGCGGTGGGAGGAGGTATTCTTCGTGACGTGCTGGCGCAGAAAGTTCCTGTGGTGCTTTATGAAGATGTGTATGCCATGGCTTCGGTGCTCGGGGGTATTGTTATCTGCGTTCTGTATCCGCTTACAGGGATTGTATATGCATCGTGGAGCGGGTTCGGCGCGGTTCTTCTTCTCCGCATCTGCGCAATCATTTTCGGCTGGAGACTCTATCATCCCGCAAGGACGCACGGCAGCGGAAGCGGATCGCAGGAATGAAAGCTGGCAGATCGTTTTTGATCACCTGATAGCCGGTAAGAGTATTTTCATGATTTCTATAAACAGTGAAATAAGAGGAGGAGGCTCATGGTGATGGGGAGACGGATTTGCAGTGAACGGAATATTCTTATCTGTCTTTACCTGACGATATTTCTCCTTCCTTTAAGCTCCTGGCTCTTTTATCTCACTCTTGTTCCGGCGGCATTGCTTTCTGTGGGGGACATATTCCTTACGAAACGGAAAATCAATTATGGCGGCAAGTGGGGATGGTTTGGCGGGGGCTTTTTAGTCTGCTCGTTTTTATCTGTTTCCGGTGCGGCAGACTTCTTTTTTTCTATTTTTAACTGGTGCTTTCTGCCCTTGGCGTATGCGTTTCTTTATGTGCTTATCTCTACATACTTTGCGGGAGAGGAAGAAAAGAGGAAAGCGCTTTATGTCTTTTTGGCGGGTGCCGTCTGCGTTGTCATCTGGGGATTTATACAGTATGCCGATGCGGGATGCATGGCGAGAGACCTGAATGCCGAAGGATGGGTGGATCCCGAGAGGTTTCCTCTTCTGCGGCGGCGCATGTTTTCCACTTTGGGGAATCCGAATCTTTTCGGCGCTTACCTTTTGATGCTTATCAGTGTGTTTGCGCCTTTTGCTCTGGGGGAAAGAAATAATAAGAGAAAAATACTGCTTGCCGGATTTCTTTTTATTCTTTCCGTATGCCTGGCGCTGACCTATTCCCGGGGGGCATGGATCAGTCTGGCAGGGATAGTTCTAGGACTTGCGGTCTTTTATGATAAGCGGTTCGGTCTGGTGTTTCTGGCGGTGCCTCTTATTTTATTTTTTTACCATGGACAGGTGGCGGAGCGCTTTATTTCTCTTTTTTCCGGCGAGGATACATCGCTTTCACTTCGCCTGGCTTTGTGGGAAAGTACGATAGCCATGATTGAGGAACATCCTCTGCTTGGGGTCGGCTGGGGGAATTACTGGCTGGCTTATCCGGAGTACAACTTTTTTATAGAGGACGCGGATGTCGTTATTTTCCACGCCCATGATATGTACATCCATATCCCTGCGGAAGTGGGCATTCCCGGCGGCATTTTGTACTTCCTTTTCTTCTTCGGGCAAGGGGTGATGTCATGGCGGATTTGGCGCAGAGGGAAAGGGACTATGAAACTTTTCGGGTTGTCAGGCATGCTTCTTGTTTTGTCGGCAGCCATAGACGGGATCGGAGATTATGCGTTTTTCAGCTGCCCGGTTTCCTGCTGCTTCTGGGCGTTGTCTGCGCTTTGTGTTTCAGAAGAAAGACGGGGTGCGGCAGGGTAAATCAATTATGCGGATCCAAGTACATATAAAAATGTATTTGTCCAATAGGAAAAATTTATAATCCCTGTTAGGGAATTTTGAGAAAGGATAAACGCTCTTTATGGGATTTTATCCGTAAAAGTATGCTATAATAAACAAGGTAATGAGCCACGGAGGGTTGCTTTACAGCGCCTTCATTCCGAGCTGCTTTGATGAAGTTTGGAGGGAGGACTACCGGGCTAAAGGTTCTGCGGACAGAGAAAAATAACGAATCGTCACCGCGGGCTTTTATATTTTATTTATTTTGGGAGGATGATAGTAATGATCGACATCAACGACAGTGAATTCCTTAGCCGTATCGAGCCTAAAGAACTGCTGGACAAAGTGTGCGACGGCAAAGCGGCAGCAGCCATGATCCAGCCGGGGGATATCCTGGGAATCAGCGGATTTACACCGTGCGGCTATCCGAAAATCACGATGCATGAACTGGCTGAACGCATGAAGCAAACGCCGTTCCAGGTAGATATCTGGACGGGCGCTTCCACAGGTTCCCAGATTGATGGCGAACTGGTAGAAGTGAACGGGATCAGAAACCGTATGCCCTACCAGACTAACGGTACACTGAGAAAAGCAATCAATGCCGGCCAGATCAACTATTTCGACTTGCACCTGAGCCATGTGGCACAGCAGATCCGTGAAGGTTTCTTCACCAATGTCAAGGGAGAACATGTAACCGGTCCGGATTTTGCGGTCATTGAAGCCTGCAAGATCGTTAACAGAGACGGCGAAATTGGTATCGTAACTACTACCGCTATCGGCAACTCTCCCGTATTCGTATCCCAGGGTAAAAAAGTCATCATCGAAGTCAATACTACCCAGCCGGTAGCATTGGATGGCATGGCTGACATTTACGAAGTGGCTAACCCGCCGCATCGTGTGCCGATTCCGATCGTTAAAGCCGGTGACCGTATCGGCAAGACCTACATTCCTGTAGATCCGGCAAAGATTGTTGCTATCGTTCCCTGTGATCTGCCCGATGTTACCCGCGCCCTGGCTCCGCTTGATGACGACGCTGAAAGGATGGGAAATAACCTGGTTGATTTCCTGAAGAATGAAGTAAAACATGGAAGACTTCCGGAAAACCTGCTTCCTCTCCAGTCCGGCGTAGGCAATGTGGCAAACGCGGTAATCAATGGCCTCGTTCATTCCGATTTCAAGAACCTGTCTGTGTATACGGAAGTTATTCAGGATGGTATGTTTGATCTGATTGATGAAGGCAAAATTGATATGATTTCCGGGACATCCCTGTCCCCGTCACCGGATGGACTGAAACGCTTCTATGCCAATATTGAAAAATACAGCAAGAAGATCATCCTCCGTCCGCAGGAAATTTCCAATAACGGTGAAGTGGCCCGCCGCATTGGCGTAGTAGCTATGAATACCGCTTTAGAAATGGATATTTATGGTCACGTAAATTCCACTCACGTAACCGGTACCAAACTGATGAACGGCATCGGCGGTTCCGGAGATTTTGCCCGTAATGGCGCTCTGTCCTGCTTCTTCTGCCACAGTGTGGCTAAGGGAGGCGCTATCTCTGCCGTTGTTCCGATGTGTTCTCATGTTGATCACACCGAACATGACACCCATGTATTCATCTCCGAACAGGGTGTGGCAGATGTCCGCGGTCTTTCCCCGAAAGAAAGAGCGAAGGTTATCATTAACAATGTCGCTCACCCGACTTTCCGCGACCAGCTGATGGATTACTTTGAAAGAGCATGCGCGCTCAACGGCAACAGCCAGACTCCGCATATTCTCTCTGAAGCATTCAAGTTCCATACCAGCCTTGCTGAAACAGGCTCCATGCTTTTTAAAAAATAATTTTCCCATAATATATTCTTTACAAAAAGCATGATTGTTATATAATTGTCTATGGTGATAACTGCCGAGAGCAGAATCATACATGGATCTCGTAAGAGTTCCCCGCTGTGATGACAAGACATAATGCAGCATCACAGCGAGAGACTTTGCGGATCCATACCAATGAAGGCGATTGTCCGCGAAATACAGATGAGAAGAGCCTAAAAGCCGCAATCTGACATTTCTGCCAAGGATGAGACCTTTCCCAATTTTACTTATTTTTTAGGAGGAAGATGAACTTATGGCAAACGAATCCCTGAAAGCCAAACTCGAAGCATACGAAGCTGCTTGCGCTAAATCTTACGCAAAGACTCCGGAAAGAGTTGGTTTAAAACACAATAAGGTGTATACACCTCTTGATATCGAAGGTTTTGATTATGAAAGAGACCTCGGCATCCCGGGCGAATATCCGTATACCCGCGGCGTACAGCCGACCATGTACCGCGGCCGTCTCTGGACTATGCGTATGTATGCAGGCTTCGCTACCGCTGAAGAATCCAACAAGCGTTATCGTTACCTGATTGAAAACGGCGGTTCCGGCCTGTCCTGCGCATTTGACCTTCCGACCCAGATCGGCTATGACTCTGATGACAAAATGGCTATCGGCGAAATCGGCAAGGTAGGTGTAGCCATTGATACCCTGAAAGATATGGAAATCCTTTTCGACCATATTGATCTGGGCAAGGTTTCTACATCCATGACCATCAACGCACCGGCATCCGTACTGCTGGCTATGTACATTGCAGTCGCTGAAAAGCAGGGCGTACCGGCTGATCAGCTCCGCGGCACCATCCAGAATGATATTCTGAAAGAATACGCAGCCCGCGGAACCTATATTTTTCCAGTTAAACCGTCTATGCGTCTGATTACTAACATTTTTGAATACTGCTCCAAGAATGTACCGAAGTGGAACACCATTTCCATCTCCGGCTACCATATCCGTGAAGCAGGTTCCACCGCTGCGCAGGAAATCGCTTTCACCATTGCTGATGGTATCGCTTACATCGAAGCAGCTCTGAAAGCAGGCATGAAGATCGACGACTTCGCAGGCCGTCTGTCCTTCTTCTGGAACGCTCACAACAACGTACTTGAAGAAGTTGCTAAATTCCGTGCATCCCGTCGTCTCTGGGCTACGATTCTGAAAGAACGTTTCCATGCTCAGAACCCGAAGTCCATGAAACTGCGTTTCCATACCCAGACAGCCGGCTCCATGCTGACAGCTCAGCAGCCGAACAACAACATCGTTCGTGTTGCTCTCCAGACAGCAGCGGCAGTTATGGGCGGAACACAGTCCCTGCATACCAACTCCCGCGATGAAGCTCTTGCTCTGCCGACCACTGAATCCGTAACCATCGCTCTGCGTACACAGCAGATCGTTGCTTATGAATCCGGTCTGGCTGACGTAGTCGATCCGCTGGGCGGCTCCTATTATGTAGAAGCTATGACCAACGCCATCGAAGCGGAAGCTAAAGAATACATCCGCAAGATTGATGAAATGGGCGGCGCTGTTGAAGCTATCGATAAAGGTTATATCCAGAAAGAAATCCAGGATTCTGCTTATGCTTGGCAGATGGCTGTTGAATCCGGCGAAAGAACAATTGTCGGCGTCAACAAGTTCACTATGGAAGAAGCTCCGGTTGAAGGCCTCCTGAAGGTTGACGCATCCGCCGGCGAATTCCAGAAGAACAAACTGGCTAAAGTTAAGGCAGAACGTGATAACGCAAAGGTTAAGGAAGAACTGGCCAAGCTGGAAGTTGCAGCTGCTGACGAATCCGTCAACCTGATGCCTGTTATCCTTGACTGCGTACGTGCTTACTGCTCTCTCGGCGAAATTTGCGGCGTTCTCCGCAAAGTATTCGGCGAATACAAAGCACATAACACACTTTAATCCTAACTAAAATTCTGGAGGTATATAACTATGGCAGAAAAACGTATCAGAGTACTCGTTGCTAAACCGGGTCTTGATGGACATGATCGCGGTGCAAAAGTAGTTGCCCGCGCACTTCGCGATGCAGGTATGGAAGTTATTTACACAGGTCTTCGTCAGACTGTCGCTCAGATCGTTGAAGCGGCAGATGCGGAAGACGTTAATGTTGTAGCACTGAGCCTTTTGTCCGGCGCTCACAACACCCTGTTCCCGGAAGTGGTAGAAGCACTGAAAGCTAAAGGAATGGAAGATGTTCTCGTTATCGGCGGCGGCGTAATCCCTGCCGGTGACATCCCTGGTTTGAAAAAGGCCGGCGTAAAAGCTATCTTTACACCTGGCACACCGACCAAGGAAATTATCGACTTTATCAAAGCTAACGTATAATTGACATTCTCTTCTATCCAATAGAAGCTTAATAGTTGCACGGGGCTGCATTTGCTGTGGCCCCATGCCGCTATTATTTACTCTTAAAAAGGCGGTGTATCCATGGAATTCTCAATGAAAAATTTTTGGGACGGTTCCAGACGTGCCTTAGCGAGAGCAATAACCATCGTTGAAGACGAACGTGATGGCTGGGAAGATATCATGAAAGAAATCTACCACCATACCGGTCGTGCACAGGTCATCGGTATCACTGGTGCACCTGGTGCGGGTAAGAGCACACTTTCAGACGCGCTGATTAAACAGTACAGAAAACAGGGTAAGAAAGTCGGTATTGTGGCTATCGATCCGACTTCTCCATTCTCCGGCGGTGCTATTCTTGGCGACCGTATCAGAATGAATGACCTCACACTGGACGAAGGTGTATATATCCGCAGTATGGGTACCCGCGGCAGTCTTGGCGGTTTGTCCAGAAAGACTACCGATGCGGTAAAACTGATGGATGCTTTCGGTCTCGATGTCATTTTCATCGAAACAGTAGGCGTAGGGCAGTCAGAAGTAGATATCGTCAAGAATGCGGATACAACACTCGTTGTGCTCGTACCCGGACTGGGTGACGATATTCAGGCGATTAAGGCAGGTATCCTTGAAATCGGGGATGTATTCTGCATTAATAAATGTGATCGTGACGGCGCGGACCGTCTGAATGTTGAAATCGAAATGATGCTTGATTTGGGTGAAGCCCAAAACTGGCGTCCTCCTATTGAAAGGACGATTGCAAACAAGGACGAAGGCGTCGCGGACGTTGTCAAATCTCTTAATTCCCATCGTAAATATCTTGAAGAATCCGGCTTGCTGGAAGAACGCAGACGTGAACGCGCCCGCACTGAGATGGTAGAGATGATCCACGACCGCATTTCCCGTCATGTTATGGAAGATATCGTACAGACGGGTAAATTTGCTGACTACGTAGAACAAGTCTATGAAAGAGAAAATGATCCTTTCACAGTCGTTGATTCTATCGTGGGAAATATATTTAAATAATTCAAAGGAGGAATTATTATGGCATTCAAAGTATTATGTGTAGACCATGTCGGCGTAGCTGTTAATGATCTGGCGCTGATCAAGAAGCAGATGAAAGATCTGCTGAACCTTGAACCGTCCCTTCCGGATGAAACGGTAGAAGAACAGCATGTAACGACAAGCTTCTTCAAACCGTCCGCACAGAGCGAAGCATGCGAACTGGAATTCCTGGGATCCACAACTCCGGACGGCCCGATTGCCCGCTATATCGCGAAGAACGGCGGCAAGAACGGTTTCCAGCATGTAGCTCTCCGCGTAGACAATATTGTCGAAGCGCTTGCTGCACTTCCGGAAGATGCAAAGCTTGACAAGCATTGGAGAGTTGGTGCTGGCGGCTGCCACATCGCATTTATGCACCCGAAAGCTACCGGCCTTTTGCTGGAACTGACCGAACGCCCCGGCGGCCCGTCTTTCTAATAGCATAAGGATCGGTCCCTATGCTATAATAGGGACGTCCCGGTAAGGGACCAATATTTTTGGAGGTGTAAGAATGGCAACTGTTGCAGAAAGAATTGAACTTCTTCACAATAACCTCGCACACGTAGAGGCTATGGGTGGGGAAAAGAAAGTTGAAAAACAGCATGCAAAAGGCAAACTGACAGCCCGCGAAAGACTTGCTCTTCTGTTTGATGAAGGCTCTTTTGTAGAAGTCAATGCGCTTGTTAAGTCCCGCTGCTACAACTTCGGCCAGGAGAAGAAAGATCTCCCCGGCGAAGGTGTCGTTACCGGTTATGGTACTGTAGACGGAAGACTCGTATTCGCATTTGCCCAGGACTTCACGGTAGAAGGCGGCTCCCTTGGTGAAATGCACGCTGCGAAAATTGTTCACGTAAACGAACTGGCTCTTAAAGTCGGTGCTCCTTGCGTAGGCCTGAATGATTCCGGCGGAGCCCGTATCCAGGAAGCAGTAGATGCTCTTTCCGGCTATGGCAAGATTTTCTGGTGCAATACCATTGCATCCGGCGTTATTCCTCAGATTTCCGCAATTATGGGACCGTCTGCAGGCGGCGCCGTATATTCTCCGGCACTGACCGACTTCATCTACATGGTAAAAGGCACCTCTCAGATGTTCCTGACAGGACCGGCAGTAGTTGAATCCGTAACCGGCGAAAAGATTACCGCTGAAGCCCTCGGCGGCGCTATGACCCATAACCGTACATCCGGTGTGGCCCAGTTTGCAGCTGAAAATGACGAAGACTGCATTAAACAGATTCGTTACCTGCTTTCCTTCCTGCCGAGCAATAACATGGAAGACGCGCCGATTGTTGAAACCGGAGATGATCCGACCCGTACAGATGCAAGTCTGGATACCATTATGCCGGAAAACTCCAATGCACCGTACGATATGTACGATGTCATCAAATCCATCGTTGATAACGGCGAGTACTACGACGTAGCTAAGGAATGGGCTAAGAACATCATTACCTGCTTCTGCCGTATGGATGGACAGACTGTCGGCATTATTGCCAACCAGCCGAACTTCATGGCAGGCTGCCTTGACTATAATGCTTCTGATAAAGCTGCCCGCTTTATTCGTTTCTGCGACTGCTTCAATATTCCGGTTCTGAACATTGTCGACGTTCCCGGCTTCCTGCCTGGTAAACAGCAGGAATATGCGGGTGTAATCCGTCACGGTGCTAAGATGCTGTTCGCATACTGCGAAGCAACTGTACCGAAGATTACCCTGATTCTCCGTAAAGCATATGGTGGTTCCTACATTGCTATGTGCTCCCGTGAACAGGGTGCTGACCAAGTATTTGCATGGCCGACCGCAGAAATCGCCGTTATGGGACCTGCCGGCGCAGCAAATATCATTTTCAAGAAGGATCCGCAGAAAGAACAGCGTACACAGGAGTATGTTGATGAATTTGCAACTCCTTACAAAGCTGCAGAACGCGGCTATGTAGACGCAGTTATTGATCCGAGAAACTCTCGTCCGGTAGTTATCAATGCTCTGAAGATGCTTGCTTCCAAACATGAAGTACATCCGGCTAAGAAACACGGAAACATTCCGCTGTAATATGTATTTACACATTGATAATATTTGAAAGGATGGGTTTGGATGAATAACGATACAGTTATGTATATCGCGGTAGCAGCTGCCGTTCTGGCAGTCATTGCCCTGATCATGATCTGCCAAGTACGTTCATCTCTCAATCAGTCCGCAGCACCGGCGGCAGCAGCTAAAAAGGCGGCGCCGGCAGCAGCTTCGAGAGCCGCTGCGGGGGCTGCAGCCATTGCAGCAGCAATCGTTGCTATGGGCGGCGGTGAAATCGTTTCTATCCGCCCGGCAGCAAGACCTGGCTGGACCACAGGCGCCCGCATTGCAGGTGTTTCCGGGAACCAGCAGTTCTAATTGAAAGTTGAAAGTACAAAATTAGGAGGAAGAACAATGAGAAAATTTACCGTAACAGTTAACGGCCAGGATTACGATGTAGTAGTTAAAGACAGCGGCGCGGCA
>OBVH01000595.1_pt1 | contig 16493 bp, 16 predicted proteins | sample 1495001 | NCBI WGS metagenome assembly OBVH01 (sample SAMEA2579959, study PRJEB22360) | human gut metagenome
TAGCACGCAAACAGCGTGGCTGTTTGCGCCTGATAAATTGTTATATTGGAAGATTTTATGGGCGCTGCCCAAACCCGCAAGCCTTTAAAAAGGCTTGACCTAAATTTTTAAATTATTTTGCCTAACATTTAGAGCAAAACCAATTTATCCTACATATATAAAAGACTCTGTTTTACAGTATTGTTTATGCTAAAGGAGCTGTTAATTATGCCTTTGTGGGGAATAGGATTAATGTTTTTCGGTGCATTTTTGCTGTTTGCATTTGCTCATTACATAAGTAAAAGCAGACATCCGTTTAAAAGAAGTCTGCTTTCAATGGCTATAGGAATTTTAACGCTGATTGCGGTAAATCTGACAGGCTCTTTTACAGGTGTGTACCTGCCTGTAAGCCTTGTGTCGGTGTGTTGTGCCGCATTTGGCGGAGTGCCCGGAGTAACGCTGATGCTTGGACTGAATTTATTTTTTTAAATCAATTTCTGTTTGTTTTATTTTTATCCAAAAGCCTTGCAAAATCAATTAGCAAGGCTTTTTCTGCATTAAGGGTTTCTACAATATATAAAAATAAGCCACTGTTGCGGTGACTTATGAATTTAAAAATTCGACTAAAAGCATACTTAGTATTTTTTGCTGTCTGTTTGACAATTCTTTTGCTTTTATACTGTTATCTGTAAATTCTTCATATATAAGTTTAAGAATTTCTGTTTGTGTATCGTTTAGATTATTTAAGTACAATGCTTCTTTCTTTTCTATGCCAACTAAATAATCAAGCGAAACATTAAATACATTTGAAATTGAAATCAAAACTTCAAGTGTAGGAGTTTTGATATTGTTTTCGTAACTGCTTATTACAGGTTTGCTTCTTCCGACCCGTCTGCCCAACTCTTCTTGTGACATATTTCTTGCTTCTCGTAATTGCCTTATTCTTAAACCAAAGTCAAACATATAATTCACCTCAAAAAGTTTTTGATAAAAATATTTTAAAACACTTGCGTTTTGTAATCGAAAACTGTATAATATAATTGTTAACAAAACGAAAACTTTTTATTTAGAATGTTTACTGGTAAGAAATTTTCGTTGAAAGTTGCACTTGTTATTGTAATGAAAGGAGATTTTGATAATGAAAAGAATAATCAGTGTAATTTTGACTTTGCTCATTGTGATATCTTGTATAAGCGCTATGGGAATGATTAATGTTAATGCAACACAAAATCGAACGCAAAATTTTAGTAGGAATTTTACTATTACAGGTAACGGTGCCGAAGATACTGTAAATGTTGCGCAAGCTCAACTTGGAAAAACCGGTTCACAGCTTGGTTATTCAGAACAATGGTGTGCGGATTTTATTAGTGATTGTGCTATACTTGCAAATCAATCTTCAGCCATACCGGCATCCGGATATTGCCCAACATTGAGACAAAATATAATTAATGCTGGTGGATATTATGTTAATAAGAATTCAGCCAAGAAAGGTGATATAGTATTCTATGGAAATAACGGAGCTGATCATGTTGAAATTGTATATGCAGCTTCAAATGGCAATGTAAGTACTTATGGAGGTAACTCTGGTAGTGGTGGCAATTTATATGCAAGAAGTGTAAGACAGCACCCGACGCAAACACAATCTATTGCATATATTGTCCGACCAAATTATCAAGGTAATGGTTGTAACTGTTCAACTGATTACGCAGGTGAATATTATGTATCAACTAGTAGTCAACCTTTGATATTACGCAGTGGTCACGGTACTGGATACACTGAATTAGCACAAATTCCTAAAGATACGGTTGTCTATGTAAGTAAAGCAAATGGTGAATGGGCACATGTAAACTGGAATGGTTATAATGGATATTGCAGTATGCAATATTTAAAAAGAGTTGAAGAAAGAAATAAAAGTTTTAAATTACATGTTTGGGTTTCAGATACAGATATGGGAGATGTGCCCGGAAAATTTTCTACAGGAAACAGATATTATATTTGTTATGAAATAATTGATGAAACAACGGGAAAAAAGGCAAATGATTCTAACAATCTAAGTTATACTGCAACTGAAACAATAAGAAATTCATCTGGAACTGTTTTTGAATATTCATATACAAATAGTGATAATAACTGGATCTCAAGTATTTGTGAAGTTGAGGACACATATATCGGTACAGTTACTATAACAGGTGATATTAATATGTCTTGCACAGTTTCATTTGATGCTTATACAGAAACATCACCTGCTATAAAAATTTGGGCTTGGGATGATGATGTTGATAATAACATTTCTGATTTTAGCTTGGGTAAAACTACATATATTAGTTATAATGTAATAGATAAAAAAACTAATAAAAGTATGAATAGTGTTTCTAAAATTTGGTTGACACAAGGTGGTTATAAAGTAACAATAAGTGTTTATGATCCAAACGGAACTCTTGTAACAAGCAAATACTTTAAAGATAATGATAATGCTTCTATAAATTTTGTACCTAATAAAGAAGGTAAATATACCGTTACTACTCAAATTACGGGTACTTTATCAGGTACAATAAATGATAGTTACAATGCAATTGAGAATGAACATAGTTTTGGCAATTGGTCAGTAGTAAAAGAAGCTACTTGTACGGAACAAGGCTTACAAAAAAGGACTTGTACAATATGCGGTGAATCTCAAACGCAGGTTATTAATGCAAAAGGACATTCATATAATAATTGGTCAGTAGAAAAAGCGGCAACCTGCACTGAAAGTGGCATAGAATATAGAAAATGCATAAGTTGTGGTTATAAGGAAACGAGAACTATATCTGCAAAAGGACATGTATATGTAGATACTGTTATTGCTCCAACAGCTACAGAAAAAGGTTATACTTTACATAAATGTTCTGTTTGTGGAAATAGTTACAAAGATAATTATAAAGATCCTGTTAATCAAAATGCACCTCAAATAGTAATGCAAAATAGATCTGTTCGTGCAGGAGATAAAATAACAATAGATGTTTTAATAAAAAATAATCCCGGTGTTTGGGGTATGGATTTGACTGTTAGTTATGATAGTTCAATGTTGACTTTAACTAATGTTGTTAATGGTAAAGTGTTTTCAGCTTCAGAATGGACAAAAAGTGTTATAAATAATAATAAATATATTTTGTCGTATGAAGCAAGTGGATTTGATAATGTTAATACTAATGGGGTATTAGCAACATTAGAATTTACAGTTAATGAAAATGCTAAAGTAGGAAGCAGTTCCGAAATTAAAACGACATATAATAAAGGTGATATTATTAACTCTAATTTTGAAGATTTGAACTTTAATACTATTTCATCAAAAATTGATATTATTAACTTTATTTATGGAGATATTAATGGAGATGGATTAATAAATAAAAAAGATTCGTTATTATTAAAAATGTATCTTGCTGATAATACAATTAAAATTGATAAAAAAGCGGCTGATGTTTATGCAGATGGTAGCATAAATAAAAAAGATTCATTGAGGTTAAAACAATATTTAGCTGGATTAGATGTAAAATTGGGAGAATAAGGGGACTTTTAATATGAATAAGAAATTGTTAGCAATTGTAATAGCAATAGTTACATTAATGTCATTTAGTGTAGTAGGAATATATGCAATAACTCAGGAAGAAAGTAATCCTACTTTTTATTTAGAAAGCGTAAAAGCTAAAAAAGATAATAATGTATCAATTAAGGTATTTATAAAAAATAATCCAGGTTTATGGGGAATAAATGTAAAAATTAATTATGATAAAACAGCACTAACTTTAATAGATGTTGAAAACGGTGATTTTTTTAAGGAATCTGAATGGACAAAAGGTGATCTTGAAATTTTATCATATGAAGCAAATGGTCTTGAAGATATTACAACTGTTAATGGAACTTTAGCAATTCTTAATTTTAAAGTAAACAATGATGCAGTTCCAGGAAAGTATGATGTTAGTATTTCATATAATGCTGGTGATTGTATAAATGTTTCATTTGAAGATGTGAACTTTGATGTTATAAATGGAATAATTGAAGTTGAACAAGAAACTCTGCCAACCATAGAGCCAACAGTATCTGAACCGGTAACAACAGAACCTATAACAGTAGAGCCTACAGAAGAACCAACAACAGAACCGGTAACAGTAGAGCCTACAGAAGAACCAACAACAGAACCGGTAACAGTAGAGCCTACAGAAGAACCAACAACAGAACCTATAACAGTAGAGCCTACGGAAGAACCAACAACAGAACCTATAACAGTAGAGCCTACGGAAGAACCAACAACAGAACCTATAACAGTAGAACCTACAGAAGAACCAACAACAGAACCTATAACAGTAGAGCCTACAGAAGAACCAACAACAGAACCTATAACAGTAGAGCCTACAGAAGAACCAACAACAGAACCAGTAACAGTAAAGCCTACGGTAGAATCAACAACAGTATCTGTAACAGTAGAGTCTACGATAGAACCAACAACAAAAGTAGTATCAACAAGTGAAGCAACTACATTGGAACCTAAATTAAATGAAAGTAAATTAAATCAGAATACAAATTTAATTTCAACTAAAGATGAGAACAATAATATAAATGATAAGGTTAATACAGATAATGGAATAGTAAAAACCGGAAATATATCAATGAATATAATTGTGCTTTTAGTTATAGTATCTTTATTTGTTATTATCTTTTTTGCATATAAAAAAGTTAGATAATGATTGTTTTTAATTGTTATTTTACATAAAAATACATAGTAAAATACCTGCTCGTTCATTTTTGAACAAGCAGGTATTTCATTTCATAATATTAATCTTATCAATTGCTTTTATATTCATAAAAGACTTTCGAGTGCTTCGCCTACGCTTTCTTTGTTTTGTGTGAGCATGGCGAGGATTACTTTATAAAAAGTTGTTGGGTTTTCGTAAAAATTCTTTTTGATTATTTGTGCCTGCGGCATATCCGGAGCAAAAATCGAAAAACTCAGCAAATCAAGATTTCCACCCGAAATTTTGCAGTTTACATTGTAACCCATATCGGTTTTAACGATTTCTACGCTGTTTTCACGCTCTTTTTTCTTTTGCACAAGCAGGTTTATTGCGCAGTCATACGCTTTTTCTTTTACGGTGTAGGCAAGTATGGTGTCGAGCTGATTTGCAATCATAACTCCGTTTTTGCTGACGGTATATGTCTTTATATCTCCGTCGGAGCCTTCTTCAATTATATTTCCTTTTTCAATAAGATCGTCAAAGCATGAACTTGTTTCAAAGTAATTTGCAAGGCTTTCCTCACATATTGAGTCAACAATAATTTCTTTGCTGACGGGTTCTTTAATTGAATTTAAAAGATAGCATATAAGAATACGAATTTCGTATTTGCTCCTCATTCCGCCCGGGACAATACCCTCGTCAAATGTATCAAAAGCCATAGTTTCACCTAATTTCAGTTTAATTTATTTAATTATATCATATAAAAATATAAATGTGTAGAGAAATTTTATAATAACCTAAAAAATATTCCGATATGTATTGCTTTTGCGGTTAATTATGTTTTAATTTAACAGTAATTAAGGCTGAATTTTCATATTTAAAAAATTGCCGATATGGAGAAAATATTATAAATAAACACACATAAAATTTCGCAAATAAAAATATTTTAATAATATAGTAACCTAAATGTTAAAAATATTTTAAAAATTATAGTATAATTTGAAAAAATAATTGACTGTATATTGTTCTTATGGTAGAATGTTGTTGTGAAAGGAGATGTGAATATGGAAGAGTATATGCCTTTTGTCTGGATTGGTATTGCAGTGGTTATGGCTGTGGGCGAGGCCGCAACAAATCAGCTTGTTTCAATATGGTTTGTCGTAGGTGCACTTTGCGCTGCCGTATCCTCTCTTATTACTTCGTCTGTGCTTGTTCAGGTTATAGTGTTTATCGTAGTTACCTGCGGTACGCTCATTGCTACAAAACCGCTTGTGGATAAGTATAAAAAAGGTCATAAGGAGGTAAAAACAAATTCCGACAGATTTATTGGGCAAACAGGTGTAATGCTTACCGATATTGACACTTTGGAAGCAGTGGGTCAGGTAAAGGTGAGCGGTGAAGTCTGGACCGCAAAGTTGAAAAATCCTACACCTGTAAAGAAAGACGACAAAGTCAAAATCCTTGCCATTGAGGGTGTAAAAATGATAGTTGAACCTTGGCAGGGAGAATAATTATTGAATGGAGAAATCAGAATGGGACCGTTAATTGTAATTGCAATTATTTTATTAATCATTTTAATTGCTATAATCAGCAATGTTAAAATCGTACCGCAGGCGCACGCTTATGTAGTTGAAAGACTCGGTGCTTATCACTCAACTTGGGGTACGGGCTTGCATGTAAAAATTCCTTTTATCGACAAAGTTTCAAGAAAAGTATCTTTAAAAGAGCAGGTAGTTGACTTCCCGCCTCAGCCTGTTATCACAAGAGATAATGTTACTATGCAGATTGATACCGTAGTTTATTTTGAAATTACAGACCCTAAGCTTTACAGCTACGGTGTTGAGCGTCCGCTTAACGCTATTGAAAATCTTACAGCAACCACACTTCGTAACATAATCGGTGAACTCGAACTCGACAGCACACTTACTTCCCGTGACACTATCAACGATAAAATCAGAATTATCCTTGATGAGGCTACAGACGCATGGGGTATCAGAGTAAAGCGTGTTGAGCTTAAGAACATTCTTCCGCCTCGTGAAATTCAGGACGCAATGGAAAAGCAGATGAAGGCAGAGCGTGAAAGAAGAGCTAAGATTCTTGACGCCGAAGGTGAAAAGCGCAGTCAGATTCTTATTGCGGAAGGTCTTAAAGAGTCTGCTATTCTAAAAGCTGACGCTGTTAAGGAACAGAAAATCAGAGAGGCTGCCGGTGAGGCAGAGGCTATTCTTACAGTACAGAGAGCTAATGCCGACGCTCTTCGTATGCTCAATGAGGCTGCTCCTACAGACAGAATCATTCAGCTTAAATCTCTCGAGGCGTTTGCAAAGGCAGCTGACGGTAAGGCTACAAAGATTATTATTCCGTCGGAGCTCCAGTCAATTGCAGGAAATGTTGCCGCAATTAAGGAAATCTGGAAAGATGAGCCTGCAAAGAAGTAATACAGTATAATTCTAAATCAAAATATGGCATAAGGGTGCAGTTTTTATCTGCACCCTTAGGTGCTTTTTTATAGGAAGTGAATTAATGGTTCTTATTCTTTGGACATTTGTTATATTTTCGTTTTTAGGCTGGGTCGGTAATGTTATACGAAACCTTGCGGTATATAAAAGGTTTAAAAATAACGGCTTTCTGACTTCTCCGTTTTTTCCTATGTACGGACTTACGGCTGTTATTTGCAGAGTGGTTTTGACTCCGCTTGCAAATTATCCGTGGCTTTTGCTTGCTGCTTCGATTGCGCTTACAACCGCCGTAATAGTTCTTTCGGAATTTTTGTTTGAAAAAATCCTCGGATTTAAAGTATGGGATTATTCGCAGTCAAAACTTAGCATCGGCAGTTATATATCTTTGCCTTATGCATTGTTGGCAGGACTTTTCGGATTTGGTTTTATAAAAGTATTTATGCCCGTATCCGACGCACTTGTTATGCTTATTCCGACTACAGTCAGCTATATAATTTTGTTTGCTCTGCTTGCAATAATTTTGCTTGACTATATTTTTTCTGTGATTACGGTTATAAGATTAAAACGCAGAATAAAATATTTAAGCAATATTGAAGAATTGCTCGGAGATGATGCAGACGAGGAAAAAATAAAACTTATAGGCGAAAACTGTAACAGACTTTTTACGGAAAATATTTTAAGAAGAAGACTTGCAAATGCATTTCCTGACCTTAAAACAAGCGTTTATCTCGGTATGATTTCAGATAAAGTGGGCGAGGTCAAGGATAAAAATATGACCGAATATACGGCTGTTTTTGAGAATAAAGAAGAACGCCCTTTTGCGTTCGGACTTTGTTTTACAAAGTTGTTTTATCTGTTTGTGATCGGCTCGTTTTTTGGCACGATACTTGAAACTTTGTGGGCGTTTATGATTGACGGTAATTTTCAGGTGAGAGTGGGACTTGTGTACGGACCGTTCATTCCCGTTTACGGCGGCGGAGCGTGCTTTTTGACTGTTGTGCTTTATAAGCTGTATAAACTTAACGATACGCTTATTTTTGTAATCAGCGCAGTGGTTGGTGCAAGTTTTGAGTATTTTTGCTCATGGTTTCAGGAAACTGTTTTTGGTACGGTATCATGGGATTACAGCGATACTCCGCTGAATTTTAACGGACGAACAAACCTTATGTATGCGCTTATCTGGGGATTTTTGGGACTTGTATGGGTACGCTTTGTTTATCCGTGGATGGCAAGACTTATTGAGAAAATTCCAAAGCGTGCAGGCGGTGTAATGACGGCGGTGCTCATAATATTTATGGTATTTAATGCATTTATGTCTTGTGCGGCGGTTTACAGATGGCAGGACAGGGCAGAACACCCCAAAACGGATAACGCTTTTATACAGTATATAGATTATCATTTTGACGATGAGAAAATGGAATTTCTGTTTCCAAATATGAAAGCACCGGAAAAAGATTAGCAGTGAATTGAAAATTCAGAGTTCAACTCGGGCAGCAGGTAAATATATCTGCTGCCCGTTGATTTATGGTTTAGCGCATTGTTTGTTGTGAAAATTTAAAAAATATCGACTTCTGTATCAATTATAAAATTTTTAATCAAAACTGCGTTTAAACTGTAAATTAGCTTATGAATTTCAAAATAATTCCTGTCACATATTGCATTTTATTCTGATTTTTTATATAATGGTAATTAAAGTGATTTTAGGGCAATGAATTTTTGCCTTTGCAGAAACTTTGTCTAAACAATTTTGCCACCGTTTTTACGGTGCCGTTAAAAGTTAAGGAGTGTAATGATGAAAAAGGTTGCTATTATTATGGGTTCTGACAGTGATTTCCCTGTAGTTTCAAAGGCTGTCACAAAGCTTAAGGAATTTGGTGTTCCATATGAAGTGCATGTTATGAGTGCTCACAGAACTCCTGATGCTGCTATTGAATTTTCAGGCAGCGCAAAGAAAAACGGCTTTGGAGTAATCATTGCCGCAGCGGGTATGGCTGCTCATCTTGCAGGTGTGCTTGCAGCAAAAACAACTTTGCCTGTAATCGGTATTCCTTGCAAATCAGCCGCTTTTGACGGTATGGATGCTTTACTTGCAACAGTTATGATGCCGACAGGTATTCCTGTAGCTACAGTTGCTGTTGACGGCGCTGCGAATGCTGCAATTCTTGCAATCGAAATGCTCGCTCTTTCTGACGATACACTTGCAGAAAAGCTCGAGAAAATGAAAGCAGATATGGAAGAAGGCGTAGCCAAAAAGGATGAGGCTATGCAGCTTAAGGTGGCAGAACTTTGATTAAGTATGTTGATATATATGACAAAGACAAGGTAAACGATGAATGCGGCGTGTTCGGCGTTTACAAAGCCGGCAGTGATGACTTTAATATAGCCTCCCTTACTCGTGAGGCCTTGTACGGACTTCAACACAGGGGACAGGTAAGTGCAGGCATTACTGTAAATAACAATGAAAATTTTACTACCGTAAAAGAATTCGGTATGGTGTCAGAGGTCTTTAACGATAAGGCTATAGATAAACTCGGCGACGGAAACATTGCAGTCGGTCATGTGCGTTACAGTGCGCACGAAAGCCTTGACAGAGCGGCAAATCAGCCCCTTGTTATGAGATATATTGCCGGTTCGCTTGCTATTGCAAGCAACGGTGCGATTACTAATTTTGCCGAAATTCGCCAACAGCTTGAGCATGGCGGTGCAATCTTTCAGTCTAACTCAAATGTTGAGATTATGTCTTATGTAATCGCAACTGAACGCTGTACCACGGACGACCTTGAAACAGCGGTTTTGTTTGCTATGGATAAACTTGAGGGCGCATATTCCGCAGTCCTTTGCGGTCCGTCAAGACTTATCGGTTTTCGTGATAAAAACGGCTTCCGTCCGCTTTGCATCGGAAAACTTAACAACAGCTATATTATTACTTCCGAGAGCTGTGTAATTGACAGTCTTGGCGGTGAATTTTTGCGTGATGTTGAGCCCGGAGAAATGGTTGTAATTGATGAAACGGGTTTTCACAGTTACAAGTCGAGAATTAAGGCGTATAATACATCTATGTGTATTTTTGAATATGTTTATGTTGCCCGTCCCGACAGTGTTATTGACGGTGTAAGTGTTCATAATGCGAGATTTAAGGCAGGTGAACTGCTTTATAATGAACATCCGATTGATGCCGATATGGTATGCGGCGTTCCCGATTCGGGAATTATTGCCGCACAAGGCTATGCTAAGGCATCAGGTATTCCGTACGGTACAGGTTTTGTTAAGAATAAATACATTGGCAGAACCGTAGGTACGGGAAAAGATAAAAAGAAAAGACTTCTCAAAACAAGACTTACTGCCCTTAAGGCAAATGTAAGCGGAAAGAGAATTATTATTGTTGACGACTCTATTGTGCGCGGCGAAACCGCAAATCATATTGTAAAACTTTTGCGTGACGCAGGTGCAAAAGAGGTTCATATGCTTATAAGCTCTCCGCCTTTTGTATGTCCGTGCTATTTCGGTATGGATATTCACAACAAGGAGTCGCTTATTGCAAATAGGTTTTCACAAGAAGAGATATGCAATAAAATCGGTGCGGATTCTCTTGGCTATCTAAGCATTTCGGGTCTTAACCAAATTGCAGAGGGCGCCAATGTGGGATTTTGCGACGGTTGCTTTACGGGAGAATATCCTGCGGAAATTCCGAGAACTATATTTGTTGATAAATTTGCAAAGAAAATTAATAAAAAATAATCTGGAGTGATTGAAGATGAAGAGTTTTTCAGAGAGCTACAAAGCAGCAGGTGTTGATGTAACAGCAGGTTATAAGTCGGTTGAACTTATGAAACAGCATGTTGCACGCACAAAAATTGACGGCGTTGTTTCGGGTATCGGCGGTTTTGGCGGTCTTTTTGCCCCAAATGTAAGCGGTATGACAGAGCCTGTACTTGTCAGCGGTACTGACGGTGTAGGTACAAAAATCAAACTTGCTTTTCTTATGGATAAGCACGATACTATCGGTATTGATGCAGTTGCAATGTGCGTAAACGATGTAATTTGCTGCGGTGCAAAGCCGTTATTCTTCCTTGACTATATTGCAATCGGCAAGAACTATCCTGAAAAGGTTGCGGAAATCGTTAAGGGTGTTGCAGATGGCTGTGTTATGTCAGAATGTGCACTTATCGGCGGCGAAACAGCCGAGCATCCGGGTCTTATGCCTGTTGACGAATACGATGTTGCAGGTTTCTGCGTAGGCCTTGCAGACAAGCCGAAGATGATTGACGGCTCAAAACTTAAAGCAGGCGATGCTTTGGTTGCACTCCGTTCTTCGGGCGTTCACTCAAACGGTTTTTCACTTGTAAGAAAAGTTTTTGATATTAACGAAAACACAATCAATAATACATACCCTGAGCTTGACAAAACTTTAGGCGAAACTCTCCTCACTCCTACAAAAATATATGTAAAACCACTCTTTGCTCTTATGAAAGAAGTTGAAGTAAAGGCTGTATCTCACATTACAGGCGGCGGTTTCTACGAGAATATTCCCCGTATGTTAAATGACGGTCTTTCTGCTAAGATTAACAAGAGCGCAGTTCCTGTTCTTCCGATCTTTGACCTTATTCAGAGAGTCGGCGGTATTTCAGAGCACGATATGTTTAATACATTCAATATGGGTGTAGGTATGCTCGTTGCAGTTGATAAAAACGATGCGGATAAGGCTCTTGAGGTTCTCAAGGCAAACGGTGAGGATGCTGTAATCATCGGTGAAGTAGTAGAGGGCAATGACGGAGTTGTAATTGAATAATGAAAAATATTGTTGTTCTTGTATCCGGTGGCGGTACTAATTTACAGGCTCTTATAGACGCATCGGAAAGAGGGGAGATAAAGGGCGGTAAAATCACCTGTGTTATTTCTTCAAATCCGAATGCTTATGCACTTGAGAGAGCCAAAAATCACAATATTGCTACCGATATAATCCGCAGAAAGGATTATGCAAGCCTTGACGAATACGATAAGGCATTAACCGAGCTTTTAAAGTCAAAAAATGCGGATTTGGTTGTGCTTGCGGGATTTATGACAATCCTCGGTACAGGTGTAATCAGAGCGTTTGAAAACAGAATTATAAATATTCATCCGTCACTTATTCCGTCTTTCTGCGGCGAGGGCTTTTACGGACTTAAGGTTCACGAGCAGGCTCTTGCAAGGGGAGTAAAGGTGACAGGTGCAACAGCACATTTTGTAAATGAGGTATGTGACGGCGGTCCTATCATCATTCAGAAAGCTGTTGAAATTCAAAACGGCGACACACCCGAAATTTTACAGAAAAGAGTTATGGAACAGGCGGAGTGGAAAATTCTGCCAAAGGCAGTTTCGCTTTTCTGCGAAGATAAAATAAAGGTAAACGGCAATGTTACAGTAATTGCCGAATAATTCGGAGGTAAACAATGAAACCAATTTCACTTGAAAAAGAAATCTCTTCTGTTACTTATCCGGGCAGAGGAATTGTTATAGGCAGAAGTGCTGACGGCACAAAGGCTGTAATTGCTTACTTTATTATGGGCAGAAGCGAAAACAGCAGAAACAGAATTTTCGTTGAAACCGAGGACGGCATAAAGACACAGGCTTTTGACGAATCAAAGCTTATTGATCCGTCACTTATCATTTATTCACCTGTCAGAAAACTTGACAACAAGACAATCGTTACAAACGGTGACCAGACAGATACAATTTATGAGCTTATGAACGAGGGTGAAACTTTTGAGGAATCACTCCGTACAAGAGAGTTTGAGCCTGACGGTCCTAACTACACACCTCGTATTTCGGGTATTGTAAAGTGCAGCGGCGGTGTTATGGAATATGCTATGTCAATCCTTAAGAGTGCAGACGGTATTCCTGACAGCTGTCAGAGATATACATTTATGTATTCCACACCTTTACAGGGCCTTGGCAGATATATTCACACTTATATGGGTGACGGCACTCCACTCCCAAGTTTTGAGGGTGAGCCTACACTTGTAGAGATTGGCAACGATGACATTGATACTTTTGCTGAAAAAGTATGGAATGCACTTGACGAGGACAACAAGGTATCACTTTTTGTTCGTTACATTGACATTGCTTCAGATACGGCAGAGTCAAGAATTATTAATAAGAATAAATAATCTGATTATGAAAGGATGAACTCCAATGAAGGAACTTGCACTTAAATACGGTTGTAACCCTAATCAGAAGCCTTCAAGAATTTATATGAACGAGGGCGAACTTCCTGTTGAGGTACTCAACGGCAAACCGGGTTACATTAATTTTCTTGATGCATTCAACTCATGGCAGCTTGTGCGTGAGCTTAAGGCGGCAACAGGCTTGCCGTCAGCTGCGTCTTTCAAGCATGTAAGCCCTGCGGGCGCTGCGGTAGCTACCGAGCTTTCGGATACATTAAAGAAAATTTATTTTGTTGACGATTTGGAGCTTTCACCAATCGCCTCTGCATATGCGGCAGCAAGAGGTGCAGACAGAATGTCATCATACGGTGACTGGGTTGCACTTTCTGATACTTGCGATGTTCAGACCGCTAAACTTTTGCAGAGAGAAGTTTCTGACGGTATTATCGCTCCGGATTATACAGAAGAGGCTCTTGAAGTGCTTAAGACAAAGCGCAGAGGCACATATAACATTGTAAAAATCGACCCGAACTATGTTCCTGCTCCGATTGAGCATAAGGATGTATTCGGTGTAACTTTTGAGCAGGGCAGAAACGAGCTTAAAATTGACGAAGCTATGCTTATGCAGAACATTGTTACAGAGAACAAAGAGCTTACGGAAGAGGCTAAGCGTGATCTTCTTATTGCTCTTATCACACTCAAATATACACAGTCAAACTCTGTTTGCTATGCAAAGGGCGGTCAGGCTATCGGTGTCGGCGCAGGTCAGCAGTCAAGAATTCACTGTACCCGTCTTGCAGGCAACAAGGCTGACATTTGGTTCTTAAGACAGCATCCGAAGGTTCTTAACCTCCCGTTTGTTGACAATATCCGCAGACCTGACAGAGATAACACTATTGATGTTTACATTTCCGACGATTATGAGGATGTACTTGCAGACGGAGTTTGGGAGCAGTTCTTTAAAACTAAGCCGGAGCCTCTTACACGAGAAGAGAAGAAAGAGTGGCTCGCAACATTCAGCGGCGTTTCACTCGGTTCAGACGCATTTTTCCCATTCGGCGACAACATTGAAAGAGCTAAGCGTTCGGGCGTACAGTATGTTGCACAGCCCGGCGGTTCAATCAGAGATGACAATGTAATTGATACCTGCAATAAGTACGGAATGACTATGTCATTTACAGGCATCAGACTTTTCCACCATTAATCTGCGGGGTGAAGATATGAATATTTTAATGATTGGTTCAGGCGGAAGAGAGCACGCACTTATCAAAAAACTTCTTGAAAGCCCAAAGTGCACAAAACTTTACTGCGCCCCCGGTAACGGCGGTATTTCAAGAGACGCCGAAACCGTAAATATCGGTGTTATGGATAAAGAGGCACTTGTCGCTTTCGCAAAAGAAAAGAATATTGACCTTGCTTTTGTAGCTCCGGATGATCCGCTTGCGGCAGGTCTTGTTGACGCTTTTCAGGCTGCCGGTATCAGAGCTTTCGGCCCTAATGCAAATGCGGCTGTAATTGAGGCATCAAAGGTATTTTCAAAGGATTTAATGAAAAAATACGGTATTCCTACCGCTAAATACGAAACCTTTGATAACGCAGAAAATGCTATTGAATATTTAAAGGCAGAGAATACTGCTCCTATCGTAGTCAAGGCTGACGGTCTTGCACTCGGTAAGGGTGTTATTATTGCACAGACTGTTGACGAGGCTGTTGATGCCGTTAAGTCTATTATGGAAGATAAGCAGTTTGGCGAATCCGGCAACAGAATTGTTATTGAAGAATTTTTGACAGGTCCGGAGGTTTCTGTACTTGCATTTACAGACGGCAAGTGCGTAAAGCCTATGGTAAGTTCAAAAGACCACAAGAGAGCTTACGATAATGATGAGGGACTTAACACAGGCGGTATGGGTACAATCAGCCCGAATCCTTACTATACAGACGAGATTGCAAAGGAATGTATGGACACAATCTTTATTCCTACAATCAACGCTATGGTAGCAGAGGGCAGACCTTTCAAGGGTTGTCTTTATTTCGGACTTATGATTACTCCGAACGGCCCTAAGGTAATTGAGTATAACGCTCGTTTCGGTGACCCTGAGGCACAGGTAGTTCTTCCAAGACTTAAAACCGACCTTGTCGATATTTGCGAGGCAGTTATTGACGAAAAACTTGCTGACCTCGACATTGAATGGGACAACGGTGCGGCTGCCTGCGTAGTTATGGCAAGCGGCGGCTATCCTGTTGCATATAAAAAGGGCATTGAAATGTTCGGTATGGACGAAAACGGTCAGGTAGAGGGCGCTACTGTTTATCATGCAGGTACAAAGTATGAAAACGGTAAATTCTACACCAACGGCGGTCGAGTTCTCGGTGTGACTGCAACTGCTCCTACACTTGATGAGGCACTTGCAAAAGCATATGCTGCGGTTGATAAAATCAGCTTTGAGGGTATGCACTTCCGCCACGATATTGGAAAAACTAAGTGATTATTAATGTGTATAATTCATACTGTAAACAACTTTGAGGATGCAAAAAAACTCATAGACGAAAATCCGAATTGTATAATTCTTGATGTGCGTGAGGAAGAGGAGTATGCAACGGGACATGTGAAAGACGCAGTGCTTTTTCCTGTTGATGATATTACCGTCGAATCGGCAAAAGAAGTTATACCGAGTAAGGATTCTATGCTTGTGGTTTATTGCAGAACAGGCAGTCGCAGCAGAATGGCGGCAGAAACTCTCTGCAAACTCGGCTACACAGATATTTATGATATAGGTGGACTGATTGCCTGGCCTTACGGCTTGATTATGGGACTTTAAAATTACAATTTATTGTATAAATATTCCTGATTTTAATGTTAAGAGGGAGTAATCGGTACGCATTTTTGCGTATAGTATTATCGACATACTGGTGAATTTCACCCGGTAATATTTTAAATGATGAGACTCACAGACAGCACAAAGGAAATGCTTTTAATTTAATAACTTAATTTATAATATTTAAGTTGTTGGCATTTGCAAAAGGTTGTCTGTGAGTCTTTTTGACTTTTTAATGGGGTTCTTTGTCAGAAACGGGGGTAAATTATGGTTTAGCGGAGTGTCGGTCGGGGATTGAAATTTAGCTAACGCTAAATTATCCTCCCAAAAGCAAAAAAGTTTACTCAATTTTTTCAAAAATTGCGGGTTTGGGCAGCGCCCATAAAA
>OBVH01000596.1_pt1 | contig 16460 bp, 12 predicted proteins | sample 1495001 | NCBI WGS metagenome assembly OBVH01 (sample SAMEA2579959, study PRJEB22360) | human gut metagenome
TTTTGATGATGGTCCCAGCTCTTTTACAGACCGTCTTCTGGACTGTCTGGAAGAAAATAATGCAAAGGCAACTTTCTTTATGGTGGGTACTGAGATTGCCAGTTTTCCGGACGAAGTAAAACGCATGAAGAAACTGGGCTGTGAACTTGGAAACCACACTTATGACCATAAGGATCTGGCGACTCTTTCTTCGGATGAGATCAGTTCAGAAATTGCAAGAGTGGATGAACAGCTTGTAAATCTTACAGGTGAGGGAGCTTCGGTGGTCCGCCCGCCATATGGATCTGTTAATGATACGGTAAAATCAACTGTGGGAACCCCGATGATTCTGTGGTCCATTGACACTCTGGACTGGAAAACGCAGGATGTGGAATCTACGGTTGAGGAAGTCATGAATAATGTAAAAGATGGTTCCATTATTCTGATGCACGATATCTTCAGCACCTCTGTAGATGCAGCCGAGATCCTGATCCCGCAGCTTATCGAAGAAGGCTATCAGCTTGTAACAGTGCACGAACTGGCTTCCCTTCATCAGACAGAATTATCGGCAGGAGTTACATACGGTGAATTTAATCGAATCAAGTAAGTCCCCTGCGGAAGTTGCGAAAAGTAATAAGAACAGCAAAATCTCCAGCAGAAGCTGACAAAAACAATGTCAGAAAAACGGAACGTAAAAATACAGGCAGTTACCACAAGGATAACCGCCTGTATTTTTTACGTTCCATATTCAATTTTATTCAAGTAAATCTCCTCTGATGTATCCGGTCTGACCGTCGTAGTCGATCTGAACCCATTCACCATCAGTACCTGTCTTCTGAACCTGATCACCTGCTGAGATCACGCCAAGGATATCAGCATCTGTGCTGGCTTCTGCGCGTACATTACATTCCTCCGAAGCAGTAAGCATCGTGCCATCTTCTGCCTCTGTTGACACACCTGCTTCCTCCCCAAGACCATTCAGGAATTCTTCAAGAGACGGATCAGATTGCTGTGCCTGATCCAGTTCATTCTGCACCTTCTTTATAAGAGCTGAAACATCACTGTCTGATAACTGTTTTTCCATATATGCGGAAATCTCAGAATCCTGTAAAGCTCCGTTATTGATCACCCAGTTTCCTTCGCTGTTCTTATATACATAGAACTGAGTCAGTGCAGGGGCCTTGGTCTCAACGCCCTGACAGATATACGAGAAACAGGCGTAAACCACGTAAGAATCATCTGTCATACCTTTCTTCGTGTACACATCGCCTACTTCATACCCTTCGATATAATCTTTCAAATTTGTGACTTTTGACTCATCAGACGGTGTGAAATCATCTTCCAGAGTCTTCAGCGTTGCAATATCTTTTTCCCCCAGAGCCTGATAATAGCTCGTGATCAATGCAGTAACGTCTGCATCTGCTGTTTCCATGGGATTGGCGTCTTCTTTCTTCTCGTCAGACTCCCCTTCACTTATCGGAGAAGAAGGAACATTTCCCTGGTCTTCGGATGTGGTTTTCTGTTCATCTCCGGAATTCCCCTTATTACTTCCGGAACAGGCTCGAATGCCGCAAAACAGGACAACCACAATTATCAGAATAGCTCCACCCAGCATAAAATACCGGAGATTATCTGATAACCATTCTCTAAAATCATCCAAGTTCTTGTCCTCCTTATGAGTTACCGTTTGCTCCGTTCACTGCCGCCATACGATTTCTGACAGTTCCCGATTCTGATAACTCCTGTGATACAACGCACCGGAACTGTACATACGTCCCAGGCAGCACGCCTGAAGGGAATCGAACCCCCGCACATGGTACCGGAAACCACTGCTCTATCCACTGAGCTACAGGCGCGTATCTTGAAAATCTGATTTTCAAAGGATTTATATAATTTATTTAATACAAGGTCTATATTATCATAATTACCGAAAAAAGTAAAGTTTTTTATTTTGTTACAAAAGATGCATTATTTTGGCTTGTATGTCTCGGGATAGTGGTGTATGAGCAGTAACATTTCCAGAAAAATTCCATCAAAATTTCACCGTTGATAAGATGTACAAAAAATTATATAATAGAACAATGGACGAAAAAATCAGAATAAACAAATATTTAAGCGAGGCAGGCATATGCTCCAGACGGGAAGCCGACCGGATGATCGAAGAGGGAAGGATTACGGTAAACGGAAAAAAAGCAGAAAGCGGTCAGAAAGTCAGCCTGGAAGATGAGATCTGTGCAGACAATATACCTGTCCATAAAAATGAAAAAAAAGTACTGCTTCTTTTTAACAAACCCAGAGGGATCGTGTGCAGTACAAAGCAGCAGTTTGATGAGACGACGGTAACAGATTATCTGGATTATCCTCTGCGTGTTTATCCTGTGGGCAGACTGGATAAAGAATCACAGGGCCTTCTCCTTCTGACAAATGAAGGAGATCTGGTCAATAAGATCATGCGCGCCGGAAACTATCATGAGAAAGAATATTTTGTGACAGTGAATAAGCCGGTGGACAGGGAATTTGTCCGAAGGATGAGCAAGGGAGTCCCTGTTCTTGATACAGTGACCAGACCATGCAGAGTGGCGCAGACAGGAGAATGCAGCTTTCGGATCATTCTGACACAGGGACTGAACCGGCAGATCCGCAGAATGTGCCGGTATCTGGGATATGAGGTACAGAAGCTGAAAAGGATCAGGATCATGAATCTGACTCTGGACGGGATCAGAGAAGGCGAATACAGAGAGATCACAGCACAGGAATGGGAAGAACTGAACCATTTACTGGAATCTTCCACAAGTGAAACAGTGATCAGAACAGGAGAACAGAATGGAAACAGCAGCGATCATGCGAATGAAAGAGCTGGTGCAAAAGCTGGACAGGGCAGCAAAGGCGTATTACCAGCAGGATACAGAGATCATAAGCAACAGAGAGTACGATCAGATGTACGACGAGCTTCAGGCTCTGGAGAAAGAGACAGGCACTGTTCTGGCAAACAGCCCAACCGTAAGCGTAGGGTACGAGGCAGTTGACCAGCTTCCAAAAGAAGAACACGAATCCCCCATGCTGTCTCTGGACAAGACTAAGGACAGAGAAGTTCTAAGGGAATTTATCGGGGAACACAAAACGCTTCTGTCATGGAAGCTGGACGGACTGACGATCGTTCTTACCTACGAGAATGGAGAACTTGCCAAAGCAGTTACACGTGGAAACGGTGTGACAGGAGAGGTTGTCACCAATAATGCCAGAGTATTTAAGAACGTTCCTCTTAAAATCCCGTATCAGGGAAGACTGGTGTTGCGTGGGGAAGCGATCATTACCTATTCGGACTTTGAACGGATCAATGAATCCATAGAAGACGTTGATGCGAAATACAAGAATCCGAGAAACTTATGCAGCGGTTCTGTCCGCCAGTTAAACAATGAGATCACAGCCCGCAGGAATGTGCGTTTCTACGCATTTACGCTGGTAAGCGCCGACGGGGTTGATTTCCATAATTCAAGAGCCCGGCAGTTTGAATGGCTGAAAGAACAGGGATTTGATGTAGTGGAATACAGGACAGTCACAGCTTCAACGTTGGATGAAGCCATGGAATATTTTTCAACTGCGATCACTGAGAATGATTTTCCGTCGGACGGACTGGTTGCTCTTTATGATGATATTGCATACGGAGATTCCCTTGGAAGAACAGCGAAATTTCCCAGAAATGCTTTTGCATTCAAATGGGCAGATGAGATCAGAGAAACCCATCTTCTGGAGATCGAATGGAGCCCGTCAAGAACAGGGCTGATCAATCCGGTGGCTGTTTTTGAACCGGTTGAGCTGGAGGGAACCACTGTGAGCCGCGCCAGCGTACACAATGTGAGCATTCTAAAAGAATTGCAGCTTGGTATCGGGGATACGATCACTGTATATAAAGCAAATATGATCATTCCGCAGATTGCAGAAAACCTCACACGCAGCAGTAAACTGGAAATTCCGGATACCTGCCCTGCATGTGGCCATGGAACACAGATACAGAAGGTAAATGATGTGGAGGCACTTTACTGTACAAATCCTGACTGTGCCGCAAAGAAGATCAAATCCTTTGCACTTTTTGCAAGCAGGGATGCCATGAACATTGACGGACTGTCAGAAGCAACACTGGAGAAATTCATTGCAAGAGGCTTTATTCATGATTTCGGAGATATTTTTGAGATTGGAAAGCATCGTGATGAGATCGTGGAGATGGACGGATTCGGGGAGAAATCCTTTGAGAACCTGATGACCAGCCTTGATAAAGCTAAGGAGACTACTCTTGCGAAGGTGATCTACAGCCTTGGAATCGCCAATATCGGTCTTGCCAATGCAAAAGTGATCTGCAGGCATTTTGATGATGATCTGGAGAAGATCCGTCATGCAGATAAAGAGGAGATCAGCTCTATTGATACCATTGGACCGGTAATTGCCGGAAGTCTGACTGATTATTTTTCAAACGAGGATAATAGCAGAAAACTGGATCATCTGATGAGCCATCTGACTGTTAAGAAAGAAGAAAAGACAGGTGAGCAGATTTTCCGGAACATGAATTTCGTTATCACAGGAAGTGTGGAGCACTTTGCAAACAGAGCACAGGCAAAGGAATTTATTGAGTCTCTGGGAGGCAAGGTGACCGGATCAGTAACATCGAAGACGAACTACTTGATCAATAATGACACAACTTCCAATTCTTCAAAGAATAAAAAAGCCAAAGAACTGGGAATTCCAATCCTTTCGGAAGAAGATTTCCTGAAGATGGCACAACAATAAAATAATAAGAACAGGAGATAAGATAATGCCAATTAAAATACAGAGCGATCTGCCCGTAAAAGAGATTCTGGAAAAAGAAAATATTTTCGTGATGGATGAGTCACGTGCATCCCATCAGGATATCCGCCCCATTCAGATCCTCATTCTGAACCTGATGCCTCTGAAAGAGGAGACAGAGCTTCAGCTTCTGCGTTCCCTTTCCAACACACCGCTGCAGGTAGATGTCACTTTTATGGCAGTACAGAGCCATGAAGCGAAGAATACATCTGTGAGTCATCTGAATAAATTTTATCAGACATTTCCGGAACTGAAAAATAACAAATACGATGGAATGATCATCACAGGTGCTCCTGTAGAGCAGATGGAATTCGAAGAGGTAGACTACTGGAAGGAACTGGTAGAGATCATGGACTGGACAAACACCCATGTTACCTCCACCATTTATCTGTGCTGGGCTGCACAGGCAGGACTCTACCACCACTATGGACTGAAAAAACGCAAACTTGATAAGAAGATGTTCGGTCTTTTCTGGCATAAAGTGATGAACCGTAAGATTCCGCTGGTACGCGGATTCGACGATATGTTCCTTGCACCTCATTCCAGACATACGGAAGTTCCCATCGAGGATATCCATAACTGTAAAGAGCTGACAGTGCTTGCTGAATCCGATGAAGCAGGGCTTTTCCTTGCAATGGCAGACGGCGGCCGCAAGATCTTTGTAATGGGACATCCGGAATATGATCGTGTGACTCTTGACGGTGAGTACAAACGCGATGTCAGCAAAAACCTGCCCATCGAAATCCCGGAGAATTATTACAAAGACAACAACCCGGAAAACAGACCGCTCCTTATGTGGAGAGCACATGCGAACAACCTGTATACAAACTGGTTGAATTACTATGTCTACCAGTCAACTCCATTCGACCTGTATGGAACACCGGATTTCAGCGAGATATAAAGGGTTTGTGGAAATGCTGATTTCACGTATCTTACCGTATTTTTACATAATTTCACGCGAAAATGGAGTAAAAATGAGGTCAAACATGTGAAAAAATGGTGTCAAAACTGAGCAGTACAATGCAGATACAGTAGTGACACTGAAAGATTTTCCGAAAATCTCCATGACATTTGCAGAGATGTTTGAGAATGTAGAATAATCAGTTGAGATAAGAAAGGACACAACAATCATATGAACATAGGAAACAATATAGGAAATATCATGAAGATCACAGGCGCATGGAACACCTTTAAGAGCAATCATCCCAAGTTCCCGGCATTCTGTCAGGCAGTTTCACGCAAAGGGCTTAAAGAAGGAAGCATTATTGAAATTGCGATCACCACTCCTGAGGGAGAGAAGATAGAGACAAACCTGAAAGTAAAGGACAGTGACCTGGAATTACTGAAACAGTTGTCTGACCTGAAAATGTGAAAAAGTTTACAAAAATTTTATTTGAATAACAGGTATAAATCTGCTATAGTATTCTATGTTGGTTAAGTTGATTATTATTCGTTCCCATATATAAGAATGATAGGTTCTCAAAAGAAAGAAGAGGAAGAAAATTGCGTAAAAAATCACATATTTTATTAGCAAGATACCTTGCGGATCAGATGCAGACCACAGCAAGCCTGCAGTCTCACAGAAAGGCTTTCTGCCTGGGCAGCATTCTGCCGGATATCAAACCGTCCTTTATCACCAAGAGACACGAGTTCTACGGAACATTTGAAGATGTCAAGAACCGGATGAAAGAACTGGCAGATATCAGACCGGATGAGAGTAACCAGAGAGTTTACTGGCGGCGGTTCGGCGAAGTGATCCACTATATGGCGGATTATTTTACCTTTCCTCATAACAAAACATATACAGGAAGCTTCAGCCAGCATAATCATTATGAGAAAGTACTTAAGAACAGACTGAAAGAATGTATACAGCAGGGAGAAGCATATGCATATCTGGAACCGGCCATCCGCTTCGCAGATTTCTCCACCCTGATCGATTATATCGAAGCTACTCATGAGAAATACCTCAACAAGCTCCGCAGCGTGGAAGAGGATATCCGCTTTATCCTGAATATGTGTTTTCAGGTAGTGCAGGGACTGATACAGATCTGCATTGGTAATAAGAACTTTGCAGGAGCCATTCAGGCAGCCTGACAGAGATACGCTAAGAATACAGGAAGGCTGTGTGGAAATCATATCCGCACAGCCTTCCTGCATTCTGAAATATATCTTTCTCACTGCTTGATTCGGTTAAAATGTGACAAAAAAATGAATTTTGGTCAAATCTGGAATTTACCTGCCCTGAGCTGTTGATTTCAAAAAATGATTATGCTAGAATAAAACAGGTTAATATTTCGGGATAATTCACTTATGAAATAACATAATAATGTGAAAAGTAATTTAGACAGTATGCCCTTATAAACAGGGGGTAAGGACATGCTCACAGTAAGAAGGGAGCAATTTAGATATATGAAAAACAAGTATCTTACCAGATTCTTATGTCTGACATTGATGTCAGGAATGGTATTATCCGGTCCTGCGTCCGTACTTGCAGCAGAGGATACTGCTGCGTATACAGCAGACGGTTCTGATTTCAGCGATTCCGGTGATTTTGATTCAGGATCAGAGGATCCGGCGCCGGCAGATCCGACTCCTGCAGAGCCAACACCTGCGCCGGTAGATCCGACACCTGCAGACCCGACACCTGCACCGGTAGATCCGACACCAACAGATCCGACACCAACACCTGCAGAGCCAACACCTGCACCGGCAGATCCGACTCCGACACCAACAGATCCGACTCCGACACCTGCGAATCCTACACCAACACCGTCTTCACAGATTACGAAGGCAGCCCAGGATGTGATCGACAGAATCAAAGAGTTGAACGCACAGACCATCACGCTGGAGAAGAAAGCTACTGTTCAGAGCATCCGCACTGCATATAATGCCCTGTCTGATACAGAGAAGGCACAGGTTTCTAATTATAATCTGCTGGTTCAGGCAGAAGCGACTATTGCTCAGCTGGAAGCGCAGAAGAACAATGCGAATACGAATAATCCATTTACGAGTAATACCAGTGCTGCACAGACCGGAACTCCGGTATATTATGCGTCCAATATCCACGCAGGTAAGGATTTCTATCTGGACAGCCTGAAGAATAACTACAATCTGACCTTCTCAGATGATTTCGCTTCTGTTATGGATGAGATCGAGAAGGAATATAAAGAGAAGAACAAAGTGGCAGATGCCAGCGATGTAAACGGCAGCAAGACCACCACATCTGCAGACAGTCTTCTGGTAAGAAACTGGCAGGATATCCTTGCAGTCTATGTATATCAGCAGAGCCAGGATGGAAAAACAGAATTTACCCTGGATTCTTCCTGCAAGAAAGACCTTGCGAAAATCTTTGCAGAGATGAACCCGATCGTAAGGGACAAGCAGGATATCACTCACGTTACATACGCTAATCGTAAAATCAACTACTATATTAAGAAAAATAAAATCGCAAAAAAGGATCGTACGATCCTTAAGAAATATGTGGAGACAGACTGCAAACTCCTCTGCGCGGTAGTAACAGCTGCCAACGGTTTTGTCCGCGAGAGCGTAGGAGATGATGTTTCCGAGGAAAGAGTAAATGTTATCTCCGCAGCCTATTCACTGGTTGGTAAAGTCGGTTACTTCTGGGGCGGCAAATCCACAGTGATCGGTGAAGATCCAGGTTGGGGAACCAGCGAGAAGGTATCAGCCGAGGGAAGCAAGAGCACCGGAACCATACGCGCATACGGACTGGACTGCAGTGGTTTTGTCACCTGGGCCGTGATCAACGGATATCAGGATAAAGCAATGCAGGGAGCTGTAGGCGACGGAACTTCCGATCAGTGGGAGAAAGCAAACGTGGTAACTGAGGCAGATGCACAGCCCGGAGATCTGGTGTTCCAGAAAGGACCGGAAGCAGGAAGCGATAATCATGTAGGTATTCTCTGCGGTAAAACAGACGCAGGTGACTGGATCGCAGTACACTGCTCCTCCGGCAAGAATGGAGTAACAGTAGGCGAAGCATACAGTGCAAGCTTCCGTTACATCCGCCAGCCATCCTTCTACCCGACACAGGAACAGGTTCAGGAAATGCAGAGCAGCAGTACGGTAACAACAGGTGATGCAGCAGCTTCCACAGGAACAGATATCTTTTCTGCAAATGTGACAGTAAGCAATACTCTGCAGGATGCGATGAAGTCAAATACTTCCGACTCAACAGGATTCACAACATCAGGATCCACTGAGAAGACTTCCATCCTTCCGGATAAGATTGATCTGTCAAAAGAGAAAGTCGCTGTATTTAAGGCAAAATAAAATGGATAAAAGAAGGGAGAAAGTCATACAAAAAAGTCTGGCTATCCCTTCTTTTTTCGTGTGTAAACTTTTTTATCTGTTAACTTAAACGCTCAAGCAAAAACTGACGAATTTGCTTATTGGTCTGCGGAATATGCTTCAAAAACGAAAAAAATATTCGAAAATATGGAAACAAAAATTGACAAAGTGTACGAAATATGTTAACTTTAAATCAATAATATAATGTCAGATAAAAAAAGGAGAAATTCCTTCTTTTTTGTTGCTGATATTACAGTAAAATCTGAAGATGAAACACCAACAGATGATTTGTTCTGTAAACAGTGAACACACTGTTGTGTTCGGAAAAGAGATACACAGATGGCATTAAGACGTGAGAGAATGAGGCTTGGTGACATGCTCATCAGGCAGAATGTACTGACTGAAGATGAATTAAAGAAAGCCCTGGAATTGCAGAAGGGAAGCGGCAAGAAGATCGGTGAAGTTTTGGTAGATAATGGCTTTATCACTGAGGATATGATCGTTCGTGCCCTCCAGATGCAGCTGGGGCTTAAAGTCGTTCAGCTGACAGGCGTGACGATCCCGAAAGAAGTCAGAAATCTGGTCAGCGTGGACCTTCTCAAGAAATATACCTGCATTCCATTTGAACTGGATCCCTACAACGCAAATATCCTTCATCTGGCAATGGCAGATCCGATGGATATGGCTGCAATCGATGACATCTCTATCGTGACAAACCTGCAGATAGAGCCTTACATTGCTACAACCAGAGATATTCTTGCGGCAATCGACAGATGCTACGGCGCATCAGAGACACTGGATGCAGCCAGACGATTTACTCAGGAGAGAGCACAGCTTCGTGGAGGAGCAGCAGACGACGATACAGATACAGACGTAAGTGATGCACCTATTGTACAGCTGGTGCGTTCCCTTATTGAACAGGCGATCCGCCAGAGGGCCAGTGATATCCATATCGAAGCTCTGGAGAACAAAGTCCGCATCCGTTACAGGATCGACGGTGCACTCTATGAGCGTATGGTATATGATAACAGCCTTCTTCCTGCGATTTCCACCCGTATCAAGATCCTTGGAGGCATGGATATCTCAGAGAAAAGGAAACCTCAGGACGGACGTATGTCCATTATGGTAGACAGACAGGATTATGATATCCGAATTTCCTCTCTGCCTACTGTACACGGAGAGAAGATCGTAATGCGACTCTCTTCAAAACTGAACCTGACACGTAACAAGAAAGATCTGGGACTTCCACCCGATGAGATGGAACGTTTCAACCATATGCTGGCTAGTCCTTTCGGGATCATTCTTGTAACAGGACCTACAGGAAGCGGTAAATCCACTACCCTGTATACCGCATTAAGCGAATTAAATAAAGAAGCAGTCAATATCGTAACAGTAGAGGATCCTGTAGAGGCAGATATTGAGGGTATCAATCAGGTACAGGTCAACAATAAGGTAGACCTGAATTTTGCGTCAGCCCTTCGTTCTATTCTCCGTCAGGACCCGGACATTATTATGATCGGTGAGATTCGAGACAGGGAGACTGCTGCTATTGCAGTACAGGCATCCATAACAGGACATCTGGTTGTTTCTACATTGCATACAAATAATGCAGTAGGTACTCTGAACCGTATGGCGGACATGGGAGTGGAGAGATATCTGATCGCAGATTCTGTTGTAGGAGTTATCGCTCAGCGCCTTGTGCGTAAGCTGTGCAGCCATTGCAAGAAGATGCGCCCTGCAACCTCTGAGGAGAAGAGAATTCTGAGAATGAATACACAGGAGGAAGTAAATGTCTACGAACCCTGTGGCTGTGATTTCTGCAGCCATACAGGATATTACGGGCGTATCGGTGTGTTCGAAATCATGGAGGTCAATGACGAGATCCGTGATCTGATTGCAGAGAATGGCACAACAGAGGAACTGGAACGTGCAGCCAGAAACAGCGGTATGCGCACACTGAGAGAGAATGGTATCAACTATGTGCTGAACGGTACCACCTCTGTGGAAGAGATGCTTAAGGCATCTTATGAATGATTGAGACTTATAGATTATTAATTTTACGACTATAATATAGAAGGAATTCCTGCGGAACCGGAGTTCTCCGGAGATTCTCAGGGAGTTACGAGGCAGATTAGGAAATATGTATAATTTAGACGAAATACTGATACAGTCAGTGAAGGTAAAGGCTTCCGATATCCACCTGACAACCGGTCGGCCGCCAAGCTACAGGATCGATGGCGTACTGACCCCCATAGAGGGAGAACGCCTTACCCCGCAGATGCTTGAAGACATTCTCATGCCCCTGATGGATGTCCGTCACAGAGAAGAATTACAGAATAATGGACAGACGGACTTCGCATATGCCATCTCAGGTGTGGGACGTTTTCGCGTAAATGTGTTTAAACAGAGAGGAACACTTGCTTCCGTTATGCGAAGCCTTCCTTTCAATATCCCGGAACCTGAGGAGCTTGGTATTCCTGCAGAGGTAGTGGAGATGACCACGCGGAAAAGAGGTCTCATTTTGGTAACAGGACCGACAGGAAGCGGGAAATCAACTACACTGGCTTCATTGATCCATGTGATCAACAGGAATTATCCTTACCATATTATTACATTGGAGGATCCCATCGAATATCTGCACAGACATGATAAATCTGTGGTAAACCAGAGGGAGATCGGCAGTGATTCAACGAATTATGCACAGGCATTGAGGGCTGCACTCCGAGAAGACCCGGATGTGATCCTGGTAGGAGAGATGCGAGACCTGGAAACCATTTCCACTGCCATCACAGCGGCGGAAACCGGTCATCTGGTATTTTCCACCCTTCATACTATCGGTGCGGACAAGACTATCGACAGAATCATCGATGTATTCCCACCAAATCAGCAGCAGCAGATAAGGATCCAGCTTGCCTCTGTATTAGAGTGCGTTGTATCCCAGCAGCTTCTCAAGAAAGCAGACGGAAGCGGCCGTGTAGCTGCACTTGAAATACTTTTTGCAAATAATGCAGTGCGAAACCTGATCAGAGAGAGCAAGACCTATCAGATCTCATCTGTGATGCAGACCAGCAAACGTGCAGGAATGCAGACAATGGATGATGCACTGTATGACTTATATATGAGAAAACTGATCGATGCTGACAATGCAGTGACATATGCCCAGGATCCGGTCAGCATGAACAAAAAAGTCAGCTTTGACTTCTGACAGAAACCCGATCTGGCAGACACCCTGAGCCTGACTGACAGAAAGAAGTGATAAGATGCCGGGTTTTACCTACGTGGCAGTAGATAAAAGAGGAAAAGAGAAAAGAGGAAGTATTGAGGCTGACAACAAAGAGAAAGTTATAGATATCCTGAAAAACGACGGGCTGATCCCAGTCTCTGTAAAAGAACAGGGCGCCCTGAACAAAGACATAGATTTCTCCATAGGAAAGAAAGTAAAGCCAAGAGATCTCAGTGTATTCTGCCGTCAGTTCGTCAGCATCACTCAGGCAGGTGTCCCGATGAAGGAAGCCCTGCAGATGCTTTCAGAACAGACAGAGAACAAATGGCTGAAGCGTGCCATCTCAGAGGTACTTCTCAGTGTGGAGAAAGGAAATACACTGGCAGACTCCATGAGAGGCCAGTCAGATATTTTCCCGCCAATGCTTATCAATATGGTAGAGGCAGGTGAGAACTCCGGAAGCCTTGAGATGGCTTTCTCACGAATGGCAGTACAGTTTGAGAAGGAAGCCAAGCTGAAGGCAACTATCAGAAAGGCAACCATCTATCCGATCATTCTGATTATTGCAGCGATTGGAGTTGTGGCTGTTATGCTTCTGTTCGTTATTCCCATCTTTATTGATATGTTTGCAGATCTGGATGTGGAGATGCCGGGAATCACCATGTGGGTTATGAATACCAGTGAGTGGATGACAAAACACTGGTATATGATCCTGGGACTGATCATTCTGGTGATCGCAGCATATAAGATGATCTACAGGACAGAACAGGGCAGACTTGCCATCGACAGGGTCAAGATGAAGATGCCGTTGTTCGGCAAACTGACAGTAAAGACTGCCTGCGCACAGTTTGCAAGGACAATGAGTACATTGCTGTCGTCGGGTATTTCTACTATCGATGCACTGGAGACAGTGTCCAAGATCGTCAATAACATCCATTATACAAATGCGCTGCTGAAAGCACGTGAGGAAGTTATGAAAGGTATTCCGTTGTCAGAACCGCTGACTGCCTCAAAGATCTTCCCGCCTATGGTGTGCCATATGACTGGGATTGGTGAGGAAACCGGTAATATTGAGGATATGCTGGAGAAGCTGGCGGATTACTATGACGAAGAGGTGGAGATGACTACCCAGAGTGTACTGGCGGCTATGGAGCCGTTGATCATTGTGTTTATGGCTGTTGTGGTCGGTACGCTGGTTGTGGCGGTGGTTTCACCGATTGGGGCTATGTACAGTGGATTGGATAATCTGTAATGAAAATTTAATTATACAGTGCATATAGATTATATGCCTAAAATGGATAAAAAGTAATTAAATTATCTTAGATATTTGATTGATTGGGTAATCAAAGGATTATTTGCGAGTGGCAACCGCGTTAAAAGTTGCTGAAATAACCAAATTTGGATGTATTACAGCTTGCATAGGGGCTGTGTTCATCATAGAAATCATGTAAATGTCGTATTTTCTTGTAAGACATGGAAGGGGGCGTGTGGAAAAAGCGGGATTTTAGTGATTTAATTATACGGTGAGAGAAAGGCTGAGATTGTTTGAAGGGATGTGCTGTCAGGTGGACGCTCCGGGATGTAAATATATTTATCTACGGCTTCGGAGCCAGTCATACTAAGCATTTGGAAATCTGCTAAAGGCATTCTGCGAAAACCTCATAACTCGCTTCGCTCAGACAGTGAGTTTTTTCGCAGAATAACGCAGATTCCCAAATGCCAAGTATGACTAAATCTCCTGCAGATGTAGATAAATATATTTACATCCCGGAGCTGGTGTTGGCAGTGACTGGGTTCCTGATAACGGGAAGGTTCTTCCTGAACCGGAAGTGAGAAACAAAATTGTAACATGAAAACTGAATAACGAGTTTATAAACATAACTCCCTCCCTCCTGGAAAAGAGATTTTTACAGGGGGGGGTGGAGAGCCCATCAGGGTTCTCGCTCGTTGAATCAATCACCGGATAGTGACATTCGTGATGACAGCAACAGGAGAGTTATGTATTCATCGAAAAGTTGAATATATTGTCTGGCATGTATGATGTGCTGCTCTTGTATCTTTCGACACGATATGACTCTATCCGGATTGAAAAGAATTAAATTAATTTTGAAGGAGAATGAGTTATGTTTAAATTTCTGAAAGACAGAAAAAAGAAAGATAACAAGGGATTCACTCTTGTTGAGTTGGTTATCGTAATCGCTATCCTTGCGATTCTGGTTGGATTACTTGCACCACAGTATACAAAGTATGTAGAGAAATCCAGAAAAGCTGCAGATGCTAGTAATATGGATGAGATGGTAAAGGTTGTTAAAGTATATGCAGCAGATCCAACAAGTGAACTTCCGACTGGTAAATATACAATTATTATTAGTGATAAAAAGGCTGATGGAACAAAGATTACTGCAGAAGCATTAAATGGTAGTACTCCAAACAAAACAGGTTTAGAAGAAGAAATGGGAAAATCTATTCCAAATTGGGATAAGACAGTAACCAAATCTCAGAAATGGGATGCTGGAAAACCTGCGCCTATCCAGGCTGTTGTAACTGTAAATGAAGATGGTGGGACATCTGTTACCTATCCATCAACAAAAACTTTTGAAACTTATATGACATCAGCAGGTTCTGCTACAGGAACAGGAACTGCTCCTAAACCAGGGGATAAAGATAAAACAGACGGAAAATGATATAGTTTTAACTTTTCGATGAATGCATAACAATTCTTTGCTATGCATGAACGATGTTACTATCTCGGTATAATGAAAATTAAGGAGATAGTAATATGTTAAAATTATTTAACAGAAAGAAAAAAGATAATAAAGGTTTTACATTAGTAGAGCTTGTAATTGTTATTGCAATTCTTGCAATTTTAGTTGGATTACTTGCACCACAGTATACAAAGTACGTTGAGAAATCCAGAAAGGCAGCAGATGCAAGTAATATGGATGAAATGGTACGTGCAGTACAGGTATGGGCAGCAGACGCTGATACAGCAGAAAAAGATTTAAAAGCTGATACTTATACTATAACATTATCAACAACAGAAGATGTTAAGTCAACATGTAAAATTAAAAGTTCAACTACTGGTGGGGCTGACACAGATGTTATTAAAGAAACAATTCCAGATTATGAGAAGATGAGATTAAAATCATCTAAATGGGAAGGTGATGCTGACGCAAATAACAAAACGGCTCCAGCAACTGCTGTAGTAGCAACAATTGTAGTTAATCCAGATGGTGGTACAACTGTTACATATTCACCGAAATCATTTGCTAAATACATGAATGCTACAAATACAGCTAAATAATTTTATTGAATGAAAGGAAAACTCCTATGCTTCTTTTCTTAGACGCAATCCCCTACATAACAATCTTCATATTCGGCATCACCATCGGTAGTTTCCTGAATGTCTGTATCTATCGGCTTCCTCTTGGGGAGTCGGTGGTGACAGCCCCCTCCCATTGTATGACCTGTGGGCGGAAGCTTCGGTGGTATGATATGGTGCCGGTGTTTAGCTGGTTAGTGTTAGGTGGTAAGTGTCGTAACTGTAAATCTGAGATTTCGGTTCAGTATCCGATCATAGAGGGTGTCAATGGCATCCTCTCTGTGGTGATATTTGTTGTGAATGGACCGGTGTGGAGCAGCGTGATTTATTGCCTGATGGCGTCGGCTCTTCTGGTTCTGAGTGTGATCGACTGGCGGACGTATGAGATTCCTTTTGGAATCAATGTGTTTCTGTTTGTCCTTGGAATTGCCATGGCTGTGCTTGACAGGGGGAATCTGGTGGAGCATCTGATTGGGATGGTCTGTGTCAGTGGTGTGCTGGAGATTCTTTATCTGGTGAGCGGTGGCGGAGCGATCGGCGGGGGTGACATTAAGCTGATGTTTGCCTGTGGTCTGATCCTTGGATGGAAGCTGATCTTGCTGGCTTTTGTGCTGGGATGTATTATCGGCTCTGTGGTCCATATTATCCGCATGGTGAGGAAGAAGGCAGGGCGTATGCTTGCCATGGGTCCTTATCTGTCAGCCGGGATTTTGCTGGCTGCTTTGTGGGGAAACAGGTGGATTAGCTGGTACCTGTCATTAATTTTTAACTGAAAATTATAGAATT
>OBVH01000605.1_pt1 | contig 16196 bp, 14 predicted proteins | sample 1495001 | NCBI WGS metagenome assembly OBVH01 (sample SAMEA2579959, study PRJEB22360) | human gut metagenome
TTTGGAAGTTGATGAAGGAGGATTAAGAAATGGCAAGAGTTAAAGGCGGTATGAACGCTAGAAAAAAACATAATAGAACCTTAAAGTTAGCAAAAGGATACAGAGGAGCACGTTCTAAACAGTACAGAGTTGCAAAACAGTCTGTAATGAGAGCTCTCACATCTGCTTACGCAGGAAGAAAAGAGCGCAAACGTCAGATGAGACAGCTTTGGATTGCACGTATCAATGCAGCTGCAAGAATGAATGGATTATCTTACAGCAAATTTATGCACGGACTGAAAGTTGCAGGCGTAGATATGAACAGAAAAATGCTTGCTGAGCTTGCAGTAAGTGATAAAGAAGGATTTGCAACATTAGCAGAGCTTGCAAAATCTAAACTTGCTTAATAGAAAGACAAAAAAGATGAGAGATCGATGGAAAAAGTCGATCTCTTTTTTGTTCGAAGAAGAAAGTGACACTGTCAGATGAGAAATTGCAAAGAGGAATTGCGCAGTTTCTAAAAGTCTGATTATAATGAAAAAGAGAAATAATATAAATTATTCAAAAAATTAGAAAAATTTAAAAAAATCAGTTGACATTTTTGCGTATCAGTAGTATTATACTAAATGTAGCGTGTGGTGAACAAAACAGGCTATGGTAAGCGGAAGTGTCGGAACTGGCAGACGAGCAAGACTAAGGATCTTGTGATCAATGCGATCGTGTGGGTTCAAGTCCCATCTTCCGCATAATGAGAGAAGCATTTACAGGAAACTGTAAGTGCTTTTGTTTTATGGGATTAGGATATCTAAGGTTACTGGTAGGAGAATTACAAAGGTATTGACGGCTGGAAACTACCTTTTGCCATAGAAGGAGAGAAGAGTATCTTTGATGGGTTGGAAATTTCAAAAGATACAAAGCTTTGTGAAGCGTATATGGGGAAATATCCGGTTATTTCAATTTCCCTTAAAGGAATCAATGCTGCTGCTTATGAGGATGCATTTGATTTTGCAGTTCAGATTATGCAAAGAACAGCGGAAGAATTCCAGTTTCTATCAGATAGTGAATACCTGAGCGAACATGATAAATCTGTATATAGAGAACTTTTGGACAGTAATATGAGCGAAACTGTATTTTGCGGTGGACTGAAAATATTGTCAAAATTATTAGAGAAGCATTATAGATTAAAAGTAATTCTTTTAATTGATGAATATGATGTTCCATTAGCAAAGGCATTTGAAAATGGGTATTATGAGCAAATGATATTTCAAGACTATGTAAATGTGTTTCCGGAAAACTATTGGATCAACACCAGCAGTAATGATGCCGTCAAGAAATTTATTCAAATGTCCGACAATCTTAAAACCAAGCGTGAGATTGAAACTCTGCTTGCCGGCGGGGAAATCATAAAAGAGATTCATCAGGAGCTGATCTATCCGGAAATGTATCAGTCTTTAGAGAACGTCTGGAGCCTTTTATTTATGACCGGATATTTAACGCAGCGTGGAAGTGGAAGGGTTGATGCAAAGCCGTAGCGTTACCTGGAGTATAGAAAAACTCCTATGTTATAGTTTGTTGAAACTATTAAAAACAAAGAACATGAAAATTATAAACAAAAAAGGTATGATTCCGAACATGGAATCATACCTTTTTATAATATGCGGAAGATGGGACTTGAACCCACACAAGCGCAATGCTTACAAGATCCTTAGTCTTGCTCGTCTGCCAGTTCCGACACTTCCGCTCATTATGATGAAAAACTTACGTGAAGCACATCACTTTTAGTATAATACTATAGAGTTTTTGAAATGTCAACTATAAATTTGAAAAAAGTGTGTGATATAAAATTGACAATTCTGTGAAACGTGATATACTAATAGAAAGTTTACAAGTAAACAAATGGAGGTGGAAAAATGAGCGCAGAGATGACAGTGGAAGGGATGATTTCTGTGTTTATGAAGATCAGGAAAGTGTATGCAGATGAGTTTGGGAGAATGTTGGGAAATGAGACATATTCTCCGAATGAAATATCAATTTTGCTGTTTTTGGCAAATAATCCTTCAATCGATACGAACAGTCAGTTATGTACATGTCTCGGCGTTTCCAAGGCGCTTGTATGCAGAAGTGTAGATGCGCTGCTGGGGAAGGAGATGATCATCAGTGTGGCAGATGACCATGATAAGAGAGTGCAGCATCTAAAGCTGACAGAACATGCACTTCCTGTGATCGAACAGCTTGGAGGAATCAAGCGGAAGATCGATCAGGAGATCCTTGAGGGGATTCCCGAAGAGGATATTGCAAATATGGCCAATACAATGGAGAAGATTTTTGCGCGATTTGAAGAACGGGCAAAAGGGAAGGAGTCATCATTATGAAACTGAAAATGTCAAAAGAGGTGGATCTGGGGAAGGAGCCGATCGGACACTTGTTGTTCGTACTGGCAGTGCCCTCTATTATCTCACAGGTGGTCAATGCACTTTATAATATGGTGGACAGGATGTATATCGGACATATTCCGGGAGAGGGTGCGGCAGCACTTACCGGACTTGGTGTATGTTTTCCGATTATTATGATCGTCTCTGCATTTGCGGCACTGATGGGAATGGGAGGCGCACCAAGAGCCAGTATTCTGATGGGAAAAAAGGATAATGAGGGTGCAGAGAAGATACTGGGAAACTGTTTTTCTGCACTGGTGATTACCGCTGTTGTTTTGACAGCTCTGGTGCTTGTATTTAAGCGTCCTTTACTGATGATGTTTGGCGCCAGTGAGAATACCATCGGATACGCAGAAAGCTATCTGAACATTTATGCGGTTGGAACGATTTTTGTACAGCTGACACTTGGACTCAATGCATTTATCGCAGCACAGGGCTTTTCTAAGATCAGTATGATGACAGTTGTGATCGGTGCAGTGACAAATATTGTGCTGGATCCGATCTTCATTTTTGGATTCCATATGGGCGTGCGGGGAGCCGCTCTGGCAACGGTGCTCTCTCAGGCAATCAGCGCAGTCTGGGCAATCCGCTTCCTTTCTGGAAAAGATACGGTGCTGAGATTGAAAAAAGAGAATTTCAGAATTCGAAAAGATGTGATGGTTCCATGTATCGGGCTTGGGTTTGCGCCGTTTATCATGCAGTCTACAGAGAGTATTCTGGTATTGTGCTTTAACTCTTCTTTATTAAAATATGGTGGAGACCTGGCAGTAGGCGCCATGACCATCCTTTCCAGTGTGATGCAGTTTGCCATGCTGCCTCTGCAGGGGTTGACCCAGGGAGGACAGCCGATCATCAGTTATAACTTTGGAGCCAACAATCCAGAACGTGTGAGAAAAGGATTCCGTCTGCTGTTGTTGTCGTCAGTGATTTATGCGGCCTGTATCTGGGCAGTAGCAGAACTGCTTCCGGGTGTATTTGTTACGATCTTTACCAATGACTTGCAGCTGGCAGAATTTGCAAGATGGGCGATGCGTATTTATATGGCGGCAGTGGTACTGATGGGAGCACAGATTGCCTGTCAGCAGACGTTTATTGCGTTTGGAAATTCTAAAATTTCAGCGTTTTTGGCAATGTTTCGAAAGATCATCGTGTTGATTCCGCTGATCTATATCCTGCCGGTATTTCTGGAAGACAATGTACAGGCAGTGTTCCTGGCAGAGCCGATCGCAGACGTGATCGCGGTTGCGACAACATTGATCTTGTTTCGAAAAAACTTCAAAAAAGTACTGGCGGAAATGAAACAAAAATCAGAAACGCAAGATATCTGATTTTTTAAGCAAAATCGCCATGGAGGGTGATCGCCAGTCGTTACGAAAAGAAAACCACATGGATTTTATGAAATACAGTGTATTTCACAGAAGTCCGTGCGGTTTTTTCTGGTTTCAGGATAAAAAAGAAACAGATGGGAAAACTAAGACAGAAAGGATCGGGAGGGCAAATCATGTTAGAAAAAGTAGATTTGACAATGAAGATGGAAAAAAGTGAATACAAGGCAAAAATGACTGCTTTGAAGCTGCAGATGGGAAAACTTCAGAGACAGTGTAAGGAAATGGGGCTTCCGATCATGATTGTATTTGAAGGATTTGATGCCGCAGGAAAAGGAATGCAGATCGGAAAACTGATTCAGAGTCTGGATCCGAGGGGATTTGAAGTATTTACGGTGAAAGAGGAGACAAAAGAGGAAGCGATGCACCCTTTTTTGTGGCGGTTTTGGACGAAGACACCGCAAAGAGGCCGGATGGCAGTATATGATGGAAGCTGGTATATTAAGGTGCTCAGTGACCGGTTTGAAAAGAAGATGCGAGAATCGGAAATAGAAAACTGCTATCGCTCCATCTGTTCCTTTGAAAAACAGATCACGGAGGACGGGACACTTCTGATTAAATTGTTTTTGGATATCGATCAAAAGGAACAGAAAAAACGGTTTGATAAACTCATGGAGTCTAAAGATACGGCGTGGCGTGTGACAAAGGCAGATCTGAAGAAAAATGAAAAGTATGATCAGTATCAGGAAATGATAGAAGAAATGCTGCAGAGGACAGATACGGAATATGCCCCCTGGACGATTGTGGAGGCTACAGACAGACGCTATGCAACAGTCAAAATCTACACCGTGATCACGCAGATGCTGACAGCAGGGATTGACAACAGGCGCAGGGAGATTGCAAGGGAGACGGCGGCAGAGGTGATCCGGGAAGCGGAAAAAGAGGCGTCTGAGAATAGAAGTCTGATAGATGGAGCAACAAAAGGGTTTCAGGAATCTGTGCTGGCAAAAGTGGACTTAAGTTTGTGTTGTGACAGGAAAACGTATCGGAAAAAGCTCAAAGAATATCAGAAAAAGATCGAGAAGCTGCATGGAGAGCTGTATCAGAAGCGCATTCCGGTGGTAATCGGGTTTGAAGGCTGGGATGCTGCCGGAAAAGGAGGAGCGATCAAGCGGCTGACAGAAAAGATGGATGCCAGGGGATATGTGGTGAATCCTACAGCGGCGCCGAATGATCTGGAGAAAGCACATCATTATCTCTGGAGATTCTGGAAAAACATGCCAAAGGACGGGCATATCGCAATTTTTGACAGAACCTGGTACGGCAGGGTGATGGTAGAGCGGATAGAAGGGTTTTGTACACAGGAAGAGTGGAAACGGGCATATAAGGAGATCAATGATATGGAAAAGGATCTCGCGGACGCAGGGGTTGTAGTTTTGAAATTCTGGATGCAGATTGACAAAAAAGAGCAGGAAAAGCGATTCAGACAGCGGCAGGAAAATCCGGAAAAGCAGTGGAAGATCACAGAAGAAGACTGGAGAAACCGTGAAAAATGGGAGCAGTATGAGGAGGCGGTCAATGAGATGCTGATCCGGACTTCCACAGAATATGCTCCATGGATCGTGGTAGAGGGAAATGATAAATATTATGCCAGATTAAAAGTGCTTGAGACGGTGATCGATGCACTGGAAAAAAGAATTTCAAAAAAATAAAGGAAAAGAGATGTGACCGCAGAATATAATAAGTGTAGGGGATTTTAAATGCTCAAAAATGAAAGAGAAGTAAGAGGCAGACATGTATTATTCGGAAGAAGTAATCGAAGAAGTAAGAACAAAAAATGATATTGTGGATGTGATCTCAGGATATGTGAGACTGCAGAAAAAAGGTAGTTCCTATTTCGGACTCTGTCCGTTTCACAATGAAAAGTCCCCCTCTTTTTCCGTAAGCAGAGAAAAGCAGATGTATTACTGCTTTGGCTGTGGAGCGGGAGGAAATGTATTTACATTTCTGATGGATTATGAGAATTTTTCATTTGTGGAAGCACTGAAGTTTCTGGCGGACAGGGCAGGTGTTGCACTCCCTGAGATGGAGTATTCAAAAGAAGCAAAAGCCAGGGCAGACAGAAAGACACAGCTTCTTGAGATCAACAAGCTGGCAGCGCAGTATTTTTATGTGCAGCTGAAGTCTGAACAGGGAAAGACGGCGCACGCATATCTGACCGGCAGGCAGTTGTCGGAGGAGACGATCAAGGCATTTGGTCTCGGATATTCCAGCAAGTACAGCGATGATCTCTTTCGTTACCTCAGAAAAAGGGGGTATACGGAAGATCTGATCCGTCAGGCGGGACTGATCAATACCGATGAGAAAAATGGTGTTTATGACAAATTCTGGAATCGGGTGATGTTCCCGATCATGGATGTGAACAACCGGGTCATCGGATTTGGCGGGCGTGTGATGGGAGACGCAAAGCCAAAGTATCTGAATTCACCGGAGACAGAGATCTTTGACAAGAGCCGTAATCTGTACGGACTGAACCGGGCGCGCACATCAAGAAAGCCGTATTTTCTGGTGTGTGAGGGCTATATGGATGTGATCGCGCTGCATCAGGCGGGATTTACCAATGCAGTGGCGTCACTGGGAACTGCATTGACGACCGGGCATGCGGCATTGATCAAGCGGTATGTTCAGGAAGTATATCTGACCTATGACAGCGATGAGGCAGGGACGAGAGCGGCGCTTCGGGCAGTTCCGATCTTGAAGGAGGCCGGGATCACTGCAAAGGTGATCCGGATGGATCCATATAAGGATCCGGATGAATTTATCAAGAATCTGGGCGCTGAGGAATTTGAACGCAGGATCGGAAATGCGAGAAACGGATTTATGTTCGGACTGGAGATGCTGGAGAAAGAGTATGATATGAATTCTCCGGAAGGAAAGACTGCATTTTTCCAGGAGGCTGCAAGGCGTCTGATCGGCTTTGAGGATGAACTGGAGCGGAACAATTATATTGAAGCGGTTGCGGGTACATATCGGGCCACAGTTGAGAGCCTGCAAAAACTGGTGGCAAAGACGGCGGTGAGAGAAGGAATGGCAAAGCCGGTGGAGCGTCCGAAGCAGGCCACAGGCAGCGAGAAGCCGAAAGAAGACGGGGTGAAGATTTCCCAGAAAATTCTGCTTACCTGGATGATCGAGGACAGAAGACTGTTTGGAATCATTCAGAAGTATATCAGTCCGGAGGATTTTCCGGAACCTCTGTACCATACAGTGGCAGAATTTTTATATCACCAGTATGAGGAAGGAGAATTAAATCCCGCCAAGATTCTGAATCATTTTACAAAGGAAGAAGAACACCGGGAAGCAGCTTCGTTGTTTCATACGAAGATCCAGAAGCTGACGACTAAAGAGGAACGGGAAAAAGCACTGCAGGAGACAATCGTAAAAGTCAAGACACACAGTATCGATTACAGGACCATGCATCTGGAGCCGACAGATATCATCGGACTTCAGAAGCTGATGGAGGAAAAGCGAAAACTGGATGACTTGAAGAAACTGCATATTTCTATTGAATAAGGATAAAATAAAACAAGACAGTCTGCGTTTGCTGCAGACAGAGGAAGGATGGACACATGGAAGAAAACATTCAGAAGTTTACGGAAAGACTCAGAGAACTGGTAGCACAGGGAAAGAAAAAGAAAAGTATACTGGAGATCCAGGAGATCAATGACTTTTTTGCGGATATGGAACTGGAAGCAGAACAGATGGAAAAGGTATTTGAGTATCTGGAAGCCAACAATATTGATGTATTGCGTATCAGCAGTGACGATGATCTGGACGTAGACATGGACGTGATCATGGCAGAAGAAGCGGATGATGTAGATATGGAGAATATTGACCTGTCAGTTCCGGACGGTGTCAGCATTGAAGATCCGGTCAGAATGTATTTAAAAGAGATCGGAAAAGTTCCGCTTTTAAGTGCAGACAGAGAGATTGAGCTGGCGCAGAGAATGGAGGAAGGAGATGAAGATGCAAAGAAAGAGCTTGCAGAAGCGAACCTTCGTCTTGTGGTCAGCATTGCAAAACGTTATGTAGGACGCGGAATGCTGTTTCTGGATCTGATCCAGGAGGGAAATTTAGGACTGATCAAAGCAGTGGAAAAATTTGATTATCACAAAGGATACAAATTCAGTACGTATGCTACCTGGTGGATCCGTCAGGCAATCACAAGAGCAATCGCAGATCAGGCGAGAACGATTCGTATTCCGGTGCATATGGTGGAGACGATCAACAAACTGATCCGTGTGTCCAGACAGCTTCTGCAGGAGCTCGGAAGAGAGCCGCTGCCGGAAGAGATCGCAAAAGAACTGGATATGCCGGTAGAACGTGTGCGTGAGATTTTGAAGATTTCCCAGGAGCCGGTATCTTTGGAGACACCAATTGGTGAGGAAGAAGACAGTCATCTGGGAGATTTTATCCAGGACGATAACGTACCGGTGCCGGCAGAGGCAGCAGCGCAGACACTGCTCAAAGAGCAGCTTGATGAAGTGCTGGATACACTCACAGAAAGAGAGCAGAAAGTGCTTCGTCTTCGTTTCGGAATGAACGACGGACGTGCCAGAACGCTGGAGGAAGTTGGAAAAGAATTTGATGTTACCCGTGAACGTATCCGCCAGATTGAGGCAAAAGCACTCCGGAAGCTGCGCCATCCAAGCCGCAGCCGCAAACTGAGAGACTATCTGGACTAAGATATGAGGAATGAATTATCAAAAAGACTGCAGGCAGTGGCTGACCTTGTGACAGTCAGGGAGTGTGTGGCAGATATCGGAACGGATCACGCCTATATTCCGATTTATCTGACAGAGCATAAAAAAGTAAAAAAAGCGTTTGCAATGGATGTGAACGAAGGTCCGCTGATCCGGGCAGAAGAGCATGTAAGAGAAGCCGGATTAAAAGAGCAGATCAAGATGCGCAGATCCAATGGCTTGGAAAAACTGTCTCCGGGAAGCCGTCATTATCGCGGGTATGGGCGGCGGACTTGTGATGAGGATTCTGACAGAGGGACAGGCTGTGGCAGAGACATTACAAGAGTGCATTTTGCAGCCCCAGTCGGAGATCGCAAAGGTGCGGGAATTTCTTCTGCAGAACGGCTATCAGATCGTGCAGGAAGAGATGGTACTGGATGAAGGAAAGTACTATCCGATGATGCGTGTGGTTCCTTCAAAGGAAAGCGAAAGAGAGAAGTGGGATGAAACCCAGCTTCGATACGGAAAATTACTTTTGGAGATGCGCCACCCCATACTGGAGCAGTATTTAAAGAGAGAAGAACAGTTAAAAGCAGAGATTCTGGAAAAACTGGATCATCAGAGAGGGGAACATATCACAAAGAGACAGGCAGAACTCAAAGAGGAGCTTGTCTGCATCAGGAAAGGACTGAAGTATTATGCAGTGTAAAGACATTATGGCAATGATTGAGGGTACATATCCCAAGAGTGCTGCTCTGGGATTTGACAATGTAGGGCTGCAGGCGGGAAGAAGTGAAAAAGAAGTCCGCCGGATTTATCTGGCGCTGGATGCAACAGATGCGGTCATTGAGGAGGCGATTGCGCAGGAAGCGGACATGCTCATTACCCATCATCCGCTGATTTTTTCGCCGCTTAAGCATATTACGGATGAAGATTTTATCGGCCGCAGGCTGTTAAAGCTGATCCGCAGTGATATTTCCTATTATGCAATGCATACCAATTATGATGTGCTTGGCATGGCAGAGCTTTCCGGACAGATTCTGGGACTGACAGATACCGAAGTGCTGGATGTGACCATGAATACACAGACAAAAGAAGAGGGGATCGGAAGAGTGGGATCCCTTCCAAAAGAGATGACACTGGAAGAATGCTGTGTTTATGTGAAGCATAAATTAAAACTGGGATCGGTCAAGGTGTTTGGAGATATGAAGCAGCCGGTAAAAAGACTTGCGGTTTCTCCGGGATCCGGGAAAAGTGCCATTGCTCCGGCTGTCTCAAAAGGAGCGGATGTTCTTGTAACCGGAGATATCGGACACCATGAAGGTCTGGATGCGGCGGCACAGGGCGTTTCGGTGATTGATGCGGGACATTATGGGACAGAGTATATTTTTATGGAAGATATGAAACGGTTTCTGGAAGAGAGACTTCCTGCAGCTAAAATCATCACCGCACCGGTCGTGCATCCGTTTCAGGTATTGTAAGATTCCAGACGGGAGGGCAGGCTTATGGAGAAAGAATTTTGTACCGTTCAGACAGGGGACAAGGTAAAGTGTTACGAGAGAGGAATTGCCTACAAGAAGATCGCAGAAGAATTTCAGGAAGAATACCCGGCCAAAATCGTACTGGCATTGGTGGACGGGACACGTCTTCAGGAATTGAACAAACGATTAAAGCAGGATTGTAAAATCGAATTTGTGACAGTGAAAGACCCGATCGGTTATGAGACTTATCGTCGAAGTCTCTGTTTTATGCTTGTCAAAGCAGTTCATGATGTCGGAGGACATGACAAGATCCGCAATGTGAAGATCCATTTTTCCGTCAGCAATGGGTATTACTGTACAATTGACGGAGATGTCGTTCTGGATCAGAAGTTTCTGGATCAGATTGATGCAAGGATGCATGAACTTGCAGAAGCCCAAATTCCGATCGAGAAGCGTTCTGTGCATACATCGGATGCAGTAGAGCTTTTTGGCAGACACGGGATGTATGACAAGGAAAGGCTGTTTGGATACCGGAGGGTTTCCAAGGTAAATATCTACCGGATGAATGAGTTTGAGGATTATTACTATGGATATATGGTGCCGGATTCCGGGTATTTAAAGAATTTTGCGCTGCATCTGTATGATGAAGGATTTGTACTCCAGATGCCGTTCCGAAAGGAACCGGATGTAGTCCCGGCCTTTGAACCGCGTGAAAAGCTGTTTCAGGTATTAAAGAGCAGTGTGCAGTGGGGCGATCTTCAGAATATTGAGACAGTCGGAGCACTTAATGACATGGTCACAAAATATGATATGCGTGAGATCGTACTTGTGCAGGAGGCTTATCAGGAACGGCAGATCGCACAGATCGCCGCACAGATTGCTGCGAAGCCGGAAACAAAGCTGGTGATGATCGCAGGACCGTCTTCATCCGGAAAAACAACGTTTTCGCACAGGCTCTCCATTCAGCTTCGGACGCAGGGAATGAGACCGCATCCGATCGCAGTGGACAATTATTTTGTGGATCGGGAAAAAACACCCCGGGATGAGGATGGCAATTACAATTTTGAATGTCTGGAGGCCATTGACATCGAGCAGTTCAATAAGGATATGCAGGCACTTTTAGCCGGAGAGGCGGTGCATCTTCCAATCTTTGATTTTAAGAAAGGAAGCAGGAGCTATGACACGACTCCGACACAGCTGAAGGAACAGGATATTCTTGTGATCGAAGGAATTCACTGTTTGAATCCGGAGCTTTCCCGTCAGCTTTCATCAGACCGGAAGTTTAAGATTTACATCAGTGCTCTGACACAGTTGAATATTGATGAGCACAACCGGATTCCTTCTACAGACGGAAGACTGATCCGGCGGCTGGTGCGGGATGCCAGAACAAGAGGAACTTCTGCACAGAAAACGCTTGCAATGTGGTCGTCAGTCAGAAGAGGGGAGGAAGAGAATATTTTTCCGTATCAGGAAGAAGCGGATGTGATGTTTAATTCTTCCCTGTTGTATGAACTGGCTGTTTTAAAACAGTATGTGGAGCCTCTTTTGTTCGGAGTGGAAAAGGATTCACCGGAATATCTTGAGGCGAAAAGACTTTTGAAATTTTTTGACTATTTTATCGGAATCGGAAGTGACTATGTTCCGGCAAATTCGCTGCTCAGAGAATTTATCGGAGGAGGGTGCTTCCCGGTATAAGAGAAAAGAAGGGAAGAGACATGGGACAGAAGCGTAAAAAGATCAATGGAAAAGAGCTTGTACTGGATATTTCTTATGATATTGTGGGAAGTGTATTATATGCCCTTGGGATTTATACGTTTGCAAAAACGGCAGATTTTGCACCGGGCGGATTATCCGGTCTGGCGCTGATCATGAATCATTTATGGAGATTTCCGATTGGTATTACAACCCTTGCTCTGAATATTCCGCTTATCATTTTGAGCTTTAAGCTGGTAGGACGAAGGTTTATGTTCAAATCAGCAAGAACCATGATTGTTTGTACGATATTTCTGGATCTTATTTTTCCGTATACAAAGCCTTATACGGGAGAGCCGTTTATGGCGGCACTGTTTTCCGGTGTCTGCCTGGGAGCAGCGCTTGCGTTGTTCTATATGCGGGGATCCTCCTCCGGCGGTACCGATTTTCTGACTATGTCGATCAAAGCAGTCAAGCCGCATTTGTCAATCGGATTTGTAACCATGGCGATCGATCTTTTGATCATTCTGCTTGGATGGCCGGTATTTGGAAATGTGGACGCAGTTCTCTATGGTCTGATCTCGGCATTTGTGACATCTGTCGTGATCGATAAGACCATGTATGGCATGGGAGCCGGTAAACTGATCCTGATCATTACGACAAAGGCGGAAGAGGTCTCTAAAAAGATCGATCAGATCAGCGGAAGAGGTTCCACAGCAATCCGGGCGATCGGAACCTATACAAAAGAGGAAAAGGATGTGCTGCTCTGTGCCTGCTCCAGTTCTCAGGCGTACTCCGTCAGAAGTGCTGCACATGAGGTGGATCCGGATGCATTTGTGATGCTGACAGAGACAAGTGAAGTGTTCGGTGAAGGATTTATTGATACGAGAAAATAAAAGATAAGACAAAATGAGCGTGTTTACCACATGGTTTGGAACACGCTCATTTTTATTTATCGGACGTAAGTCCGCCCGCCGCAGGCATGCATTACGGGATGCCCGGAGGGGGATACTATTTGGATTTTACTTCCCGCCACAATTGGTTGTAGATTGCATCGTATTTGTCCCCGAGGAAACGGAATGTTTCGCAGTTGACAAGATCTTCCGGTTCCGGAAACGCAATGTTGCTGTTGCGGATGGCCGGATCTTCGATGAGTTCTCGTGCTCCGGTATTCGGAGTGGAGTAGGTAATGTAGTCGAAGTTCATTTTGGCAATATCAGGCCGGCAGAGGAAGTTGATAAATTTTTCTGCATTTTCTTTGTGCTGTGCATTTTTCGGAATTACCCAGGAATCAATCCAGAGATTCGATCCTTCTTTTGGAATTACGTACTCCAGATTTGGATTCTCTGCCTGTGTATAGATGGCTTCTCCCGAATAAATGACACCGATGGCGGCTTCGTTTCCGATCATTTTGTCACGCACCTGATCAATAACATATGCCTGCACAAGAGGTTTCTGATCAATGAGAAGCTGCTTTGCTTCCTCCAGTTCATTTAAATCCGTGGAGTTGAGCGAGGCGCCGATGTATTTTAATGCCACTGCAAATGCATCACGAACACTGTCCTGCATCAAAATGTTGTCTTTATATTTTTCATCCCACAGTACGGACCAGCTGTCGATCGGTTCATCTACCATTGTCTTGTTGTATAAGATACCGACAGTTCCCCAGCAGTAAGGGACAGAGTAGAGGTTGTCCGGGTCAAACTGGCGGGACTGTTCCAGATAAGTGTCGCCGATGTATTTGATATTCGGAATATTGTCAAAATTGATCTTGGCAAGCAGATCATTTTCGATCATACGCTGGATCATATAGTCGGAAGGACAGACCACGTCATAAGCGATGGCGCCGGACTGCACTTTCGGATACATGATTTCATTTGTCTCGTATTCTTCATAAACGACCTGGATACCGGTTTCCTTTTCAAACATCGGGATCACGTCCGGATCTAAATATTCGCCCCAGTTGTATACGATCAGCTGATTGTCTCCGCCGGTCACTCCGTTTTTGGAACCGTAATAAAATCCGCCGGCGGCAATAACAAGGATCATGGCAGCCGGTACTGCGCGCTTGAAGATGATGTGGCTGATGCTCTGATGTCTTCTGCGCTTAGAAGCGGCTGATGGGGAAGAATTCTTCTGCTTGGGTGTAAAGTTGATCAAAAACAGCAGGACAAGTACTGTCATAAACATGATTGTGGACAGTGCATACATTTCCGGTTTGATTCCTTTTCGCACTTCACTGTAGATCTTGGTGGAAAGAGTATCCACCCCCGGTCCTTTTGTAAAATGTGTGATCACAAAATCATCCAGTGACATTGTGAATGCCAGAAGAAAACCGGAAATGATCCCCGGCATGATATCCGGCAGTACGACTTTGAAAAATGCGTAGATCGGAGAAGCTCCCAGATCCAGTGCAGCTTCATAAGTACTCTTTTTTGTCTGCTTTAATTTTGGCATGACACTCAATATTACATAAGGAATATTGAATGTAATGTGTGCCAGCAGTACCGTGGAAAATCCAAGGGTAAAACGAAATGCAACAAAGAGCAGCATCAGGGAAATTCCGGTTACGATATCTGCGTTGAGCATCGGGATGTTAGTTACGCCCATCATAAAAGTGCGCATCTTCGGTTTCATTGCCTGAATCCCAAGAGAGGCTGCGGTTCCGATCAAGGTTGCAATCAGTGCAGAAAGCAATGCGATGATCAGGGTTGTGTAAAGTGCGTTCATAATATCCGGATTCTGGAACAGTGAAATGTACCATTTTCCGGTAAACCCTCCCCATTTTGCCCGGGTTTTGGAATTGTTGAAGGACAGAACGATCAGTGTTATGATTGGTGCATATAATAAAATGAGGATCAGGATCAGGTAAATCCGTTTGGCTGTATTTTTTATCAAAATGCATTTCCCTCCCCTTCTTTATCGTATTTTGCGATCATTGCCATGCTGGCAATAATAAAGATCATCAACACAAGGGAAAGACCGGAACCCGTATTCCAGTTGCTTCCTTGTTTAAATTCCTGCTCGATCACATTTCCGATAAGCAGGATCTTACTTCCGCCAAGCAGGTCGGAAATAACAAATGTGGTCAGTGACGGTACAAAGACCATGGTAATTCCGCTGATAATACCAGGTACGCTCAAAGGCAGAATAATTTTTGAAAAGGTCTGAAGACTGTTTGCACCCAGATCCCGGGCGGCAAAAATCACATCCTTGTCGATCTTGGAAAGTACATTGTAGATCGGCAGCACCATAAACGGCAGGAAATTGTACACCATGCCGAGGATGATCGCACCCGGTGTGTTGATCAATGTAAGATCCGGAAGGTGGAAAAAGTGCAGGATCATGTTGATGACACCGTTTTTTTCGAGCAAATTTTGCCATGCGAGCGTCCGCAGTAAAAAATTCATCCACATAGGAAGAATAAAAATCAATACGATGAAACTGGTCTGATTGACATTCTTTTCAGACAGAATCATGGCAAGCGGGTACGCAAGAATCAGACAGATCAGTGTACTCACAAAGGAAAGCAGAAGGGCAAGTCCCAGCGCTTTTAAATTCTCTTGTGTGGTGATCTGAGCCAGGTTCATCAGTGTGAAATTTCCACTTTTGTCTGTCAATCCATAATACAGGATCATCAAAAGTGGAATGATGATAAAGGAGACAGCCCAGAATAAATATGGGCCGCTCAGTAATTTTCTACTCTTCAATGCCTGCCGCCTCCGCATCTTCAGATTCCGGTTTTTTCATGATCTGGATATCAAATGGGTCCACACGGATACCGACCTCTGTGCCAACCGGGAACATATCGGTACTGTGTACGAGAAGCTCGTAATTATTGGCAAGTACCTCCATTTCATAATGAACACCTTTGAAGATCAGATGGGTGACCACACCTTCGATGATTCCTTCTTCAGGCTTGACCAGATCGATGTCTTCCGGGCGGATCACCGCATCTACCGGTTTGTTGCGTCCGAATCCAACGTCCACACACTGCCAGGTGGCTCCCAGCATTTTGACAACCTTATCTTCCACCATGGTGGCAGGAAGAATGTTGCTGTCTCCGATAAAGTCTGCTACAAAGGCGTTCTGTGGTTCGTTATAAATATCCTCCGGTGTTCCAATCTGCTGGATATATCCCTGATTCATGACAACAATCGTATCGGACATGGTCAGAGCTTCCTCCTGATCATGGGTAACGTAGACAAAAGTAATACCCAGTTCGTTTTTCAGACGGATCAGCTCATACTGCATGTCCTGTCTGAGTTTTAAGTCCAGTGCTCCAAGCGGTTCGTCGAGAAGCAGCACTTTCGGTTCGTTTACAATTGCGCGGGCAATTGCGATTCTCTGCTGCTGACCGCCGCTTAAAGAATCCGGATACCGGTCTTTAAAATCCTCCAGATTCACAAGTTTCAGTGCATATTTGATCTTGTCATCAATATAATGTTTGGACTTTTTCTTAATCTTAAGACCAAATGCAATATTTTCTGCAATGGTCATATGGGTAAAGAGCGCATATTTCTGGAACACAGTATTGAGCTGCCGTCT
>OBVH01000606.1_pt1 | contig 16195 bp, 5 predicted proteins | sample 1495001 | NCBI WGS metagenome assembly OBVH01 (sample SAMEA2579959, study PRJEB22360) | human gut metagenome
TTGCTACAGCTGTACCAGAAAAAATCATGTATGCCTGATAAGTATGTGTGCCGGTTCCCTCCTGTCCAGTAAAGGAAATCGTATTTTCAGTAGCTACTGCACTTGCAGAGAACGAACTACCCATCGGAATAGCTGCACAAGCTGCCATCACTACAGCTGCGGCGAACGCTGCGGCTCTTCTTGCTCTTTTTGTGTTTTTCATAATAAACGCTCCTTCTTTTCTGTGCCGACTTTGTTTCAGTTGCCAGTCACATTTTAATTTTTTGTTACGACGGTATGTTTTTCGTTCCGTACATGGTTCTCTGTTTATTCAGAACTCCTTGATATTATTGTAACACAAGTCCATGCGTTTGTCAAGGAGTTCTGAAATATTTTCCAAAAATGTCAACAGAAGAACTCTAATTTTGTTTATTTTGCACAATTTCCATGGCGTTTCCGCCGAAATTGATAACAAACTACCAGTCCGCCGCCACCCATCAGCAGCAAGCCGATGAGATAATAGCGGGTCACGCCCGTTCCACCAGTGCTGGGGAGGGTGTAGGAGGTATCCTGCTTGGTGTTCAGGACGATGATGTCTGTGCCGTCCACCTGTGCATCTGCCTTGATGGCGTTGCTCTGCGAGCCGTCAGCATCCTGGAACAGATAGCTTGGCGTATAGCCCGTGACAGGTTCTTCCACCGCCCAATAGTAGTAGGTGTTGCCGTTGCTGTCGGTAACCGGAAGATTCTTCACGCTGCCCTGCCAGTGGTCAGTTGCGTCGATTTCGAGCAGCAGACCGCTTGCCCAGTCGCTATCGGAAACTTCGCTTGCGTCAATGGTGTTTTCGAGATCCTGTGTCTGAACGCCAGCGGTTTCGTTGGCGGCAGAGAGCAACTGTTCCGATTCGATGCCAGCCGCTGCTGCAACGGCTCTGCGTGGGGCTGAGAGGGATTGGGGGGTATATGTTTCTTCAAAGTTTGTAATGGTGTGTGTTTCTCCTGCTTCGTTTATGATGCTAATTTTTGTAATTGTACAGTTTACAGTATCTTTAGCTTGAAAAATAATTTTTTCATTTTTAGATGCTGAATTTTTTTCCCAAATAGCAGTATTACCATTAACAATACCAAATTGATAATTCACTTTAGAAAAATAATTGTTATGATCATTAAAAATATAGAGATTTTTCATATTTCCATTGCTTCCATCAAATTCAATCCAACTATTTGGTTGTGTATCTATTGCATTAGAAGCATTAAAATAAACATTAATTCCAGCATTATTAGTAGCAGAATAATCCGCAAAAGAAACTTCTAACTTTTTAATGTTATCTTGATATTTCTCTGGAATATTGAATGTATAGACTTCATTACTTGTCAACACTTTTCCAGTGATATCTACATCTGTAACAGTTAGATTGATTGTTCCATCTGTATAACCATTCTTCTTCGCAGTAATCGTTACTTCACCTACACTAACACCGGTTACAAGTCCAGTTGTCGCATCTACAGTAGCAATCTGTGCATTCGAGGACGAATAGGTCACACCTGTTACATTTGATTTTATCTGCAAAGTCTTTTCTGTTTTTACAAATTTAGAGGAAGCTGTCAGTGTAATTGGAGGGTCAGCATCTGTGATTTCAACAAAGTATTTCTTTGTAATACTTGTTCCAGAAGCATCATTATATGTTATGTTAAATCCATTATCATAAGCACTTGGATTTTTATATCCACCTACTCCCACTGTAAATGTTTTCTCATCAACTTTATTTACAGATATAAACCAACCATTTGTAGTTTCAACATTGGTAAATGGAATACTTGTTTTAAATGTTACAACAGTACCATTTTTCACTTTAAACCTATCATCATAAGATAAGCCTTTATTTGTAACATCCACACCATCTTTATAAAGCTTAAATTCAACACTCTTTTCTACAGTAACCGAAACCGTCTTTTCCTGTCCGTCCGAATCCTTTACCTTGAAAGAAGTAGAACCCGCTGCAACACCTGTTACAGTAATGTTTTTTCCACTTACAGAAACGGTTGCAATGCTGGCATCTGGATTTTGTGAAAGTGTCACAGTCCGGTTTGCCTGAATCGTAGCCGTATCGCCAACAGAAACAGTCACACTTTCTGGATTCAAGTTCAGCGGCGGTTCTGTAACGATAATGGTCACTTCATTTGATGTTTTGTTGCCCATCTTTGCAACAATGGTTGCTGTTCCGGCTTTCGAACCAGTAACTGTATTACCGCTAATCGAAACAACATCAGTACCTGCTGTAATCGAATAAGTAACACCGCTACAATCGCTTCCATCACTCATACTTGGTGTCAGAGTTGCAGTTCCTCCAACTTGAATGCTTTTCGGCTCAATAGCCAGATTCAAAGTTGGCTCTACCGATACAGTAACAGAAATCTGCTTTTCCATCGTTCCATCGGTAACTGTAATGGTGGTTTCGCCTGCTTCTTTCCCAGTAATGGTCAAGGTTTTTCCGTCTTCAGAAATAGTTGCATTTGCAATTGTGTCATTTGCGATTTCCTTTACAGTAATCTTTTTGTTTGCAGTAACCGTTGCCGTTCCGTTGACACCAACAGAAACCGTTTCCGGTGTCACCTGCAAGGTCAGATTTGCATTTGGAACTTTTGTTTGATCGGTTGAACGATAAATCCGAACTCGAACTGCATCCTGCAAGTGCTGATTCGTTGCACCATCCGACCACTGCTTTTCAATCTGCAATGTAATCGCACGGGTATTGGTTACATGCAAGGTTGCAGTTTCGCCAGCTGCTGCAGTCACGCCGTTTTCTTCTCCAGCTCCATTAAGACCATAAGAAACGGTATAGCCGTTGACCGCTGCTTCCTGTACCTTGTAATAGTAAGCATTTCCGAAAGCATCGCTTGCCGGAAGTCCTGTATAGGCAAACATCCACTTGTTGCCGTTCTTTGTCGGTGTTGGCGTTGAAATTCTGAGTTCTTCCCAGAACCATTCACTTGTATCAGAATTATCCTGTTTCTTGCCATTGCTTCGCAGCAAAGTCAGCGAAATGCTGTCTGGTCGATTAGATGCATCATCTTTCGCCCAAGTCTTTTCTACTGTAAGATTGATGTCAGTCGGCTGCTTCTGGTTCTTCACCAAAATTGGTGTGGTGCTGTTTGCCTGCTGTGCGTTGTTTTCATAGGTGACATCCCAGCCATCTGGAACATTCACTTCTTCTACACAATAGGTACCATTATCAGCCGGAACATCAATCGCAGCACGCCAGTTGTTGTCATTGTTCAGCGTAATGGTCAAATCCTGATTATTGCTATCTTTGAGATATTCTTTGTTGGTGTAGTAGTCCTGAATTGCGTTGGAATAAGCGGTTGCAATTTTCGTGTAACCAGCTTCATTTGGATGACAACCATCCGCACGAATATCATCATCTGTTACCACGCTGCATACATCCACAAAGTAAACACCGTCTGTTTTTTCTGCATATGCTTTGATTTTTGCATTATACTGGTCAATAAGACCATTTGGAATTGCACCGTCTTTATCTGCATAACCTGAGAGCCAATTCCACCAACCTCCGCCTTCTGTTAATGTTCCATTTTTGTAGAAGTCAAAATGCGGAATGCTGCCTACAAAAATCGTTGCATTTGGTGCTTGCTTCTGAATATCGCCAATCAGTGCTTGCAGACGATCAAAAACTCCTTGCGGATTGCCCCTTACAGAACTGCCACTTTGATGAATATCGTTCGTGCCGCCCAATAAGCATACAACCTTAGTATCAGTTGGAATATTTCCAACACGAGAACGGAATCCCTCTCCAACATTACCGATTTGCTGTGTGCTTTGACCCTGATTATCCACTGCATTGTTCTTTAATTTAAAACCAGCTGCTGTAAGCATGGTTGTCAGTTTGTTTGGATAACACTTGTCATTTCTGGAACATTCTCCATATCCATCTGTAATGGAATCTCCAAAGGCAACAATGCCAATTGAATCTGTTGGAACTGTTCCAGTCTTTTTATACACCTTTAGCGTGATTTCCTTCAAATTTGCCATATTATTTACGATCAGATTTCCATCTTCATCATACAGATTGGTAATCAGATTTCCATCTTCATCATACCACTGCTTCTGTACTGTAATCGCACTTCTGCTGTTGGTGATGGTGTAGTTGGTCTTGTAGGCTGTGCTGTTGCTGGATTTCGTGTAAGTTGCTGTATACTTATCCTTGTTTGCAATCGTACTGTTTGCGGTATCTTCCCATACATAATAATAATATGGTTGATCGCTATCATTTTTCAGCGGCAGTTCCGCCCAAGTATAACTCCAGTCGTTATCCTTGTTCAGCGTTACAGTCTTGTCAGCCAGCTTTGTTGCGTTTTTATTCAACCAATCCAAGCTGAATGTTGTACCACTCGGCAGAGCAGTCGTAGACTGATACAAATCTACCGATACTGTATCTGCATCGTGCAGATTTTCGCCATCGCTCCAAGCTTTCTGAACCGTTACAGAAGCATCCGTTGGCTGTGTGCTTTTGTTGGTAACGATAATTTCACCAGTATTCTGGTTTAAGTTGAATACGCAGCTGATAACCATATTGCTGGTATCCACGTCTGTTTCTGTTACCTCAAACCGCTTGTAAACACTCAAATCTTTATTGCCAATCAAGCTTGTAATATCTAGCTGCCAGCTGTTCGTATCGCCCAGTGTAACTGGATTTGTAAACAATGCTTCTTTGGTTTCATTGCCAGCAGAATCTACTTTAACACCGTAAACCATAACATCAACAGAACTCGACAGCGGATTCATATCCTGATTGTTGATGTCTTTCCACACCTTTTTCAGCATCAGACGCTGTGTGTTCTGAATCTGAACCGTTGCATCTCCATTGGCTGCATTGTTCTGATAAATCGGCAAATATCCGCCGAGGTCAGAACCAGATTTATAGCTGCCACCTTCCTGCAAGGTATACGTGTTACTGCCATAAGTATAAGCAGTTTCCTTTACATAGTAGTAAATCGGCTTGCCAGCTTTTCCGTTCGGCAAATCTGTCCAAACTTTTGCATTTTCTGGCTTTGTCAAAGTCTTTGTTGCGGTAAAGCTGCTGTCCAGAATGCCTAAATCTTCAGCTTTTGCCAATGTTGCACTGGCTGGAATGCCGCTGGTACTCTTTTCATATGACCAGTACAGTTCTACTGTAATTGAAGCATTTTCTGGAATTGTATTGGTACTATTCACCCACTGCTTATTGACGCCAATGTCAATCAATTCACTATTCGGAATATTGAGGTCATCACCCGATTTAATCTGTTGAATCTCGCTTTGGCTCACATCATGTGGAATATGGTTTCCGCTGACATTGCTGTTAAAGGAGAAGTAATGATTCGGGTTATAATGATTCAGGAATGTAGCATAATCCTTATTGTTGTACGTTGTCAGATTGCTGTTCAGATAGCCAGTCACCAATGCTCTGAAATCTGTAGATGACAGATTCAAGTTCGAGCCTTCATAACCTGCCGGAACAGAGATTTCCACCAGCTTATAGAGCACATTTTGTTCCAAGCTGATTTTCGGCTGTGTTCCTTCCACTTTGATGACATATGCATCTGTTGCAGGGACATTTTTACCATTGAAAGACTGCTTGCCCCAAGTAATCGCTCCATCTGCATTCACATTCGATGCATAATACCAGTTTCCAGATTCATACTTTGCCAGCAAGAAGCTTGCATGCAAAGATTTGATGGTATAGTCACCAGTATTGACCTTATAAATCTTTGGAATCGGGTTGGTAGAAATCGTACCGCCAGACTGGAATACGGTATATTCCTGATTATTATGAGAAGATTCTCCGGAGGCACTGTCTGCTTTCAGCTTTGCCGTGTTGGAGAAGGTAATCTTATCGCCTGCTGGCGGAACAAGACCACTCTCCATTGGCACATAGCGGCCATTTTTTCTGACTTTGCAGCCATGAATGACAGATGGTGTATTCTTGTTGGCGATGATTTTATAGGAATAAGTCACCTGCAAATGGGTTGCATCCGGAACCGTCAGTTTCAGAAGAGCTGCACCCTTTTCGCCATCACTCTGCACACCATTTTCGCTGCAATCGAACTGCAGGGTATACTCACTGGCAGAAAGCCGCTGTTTGTCGCCGTTTGCATCAATCTTGTAAATATTGATGTTTCGCATCAGGACATCGACCAGATTTTCGCCATTTGTCGTTTCGCCGCCGTTCCAGTCGCTGTCATAATAGCTAACGGTTTTGAAGAGGTCTTCGATGTCGATGGTATCGCCGCTGGAAAGGGTCTTGCCCTGCGGGTTAATATCCAAGGTATAAGAGATATAACCCGGAAGAGCGGCTGACTGATAGGTCTTTGTGATGAGGTCGGTCGGGGTCTGGTTTTTGATGATAACAGAAGCTGAATCTTTCTGAGCCGTTTCTGCACCATCTTTTTCATGTTTGATTACTTGATTGAGAATCTCATAATTTCCATTCGCAATCTTTGCCTCTAAATCTGCACATTTAATTTTAATGGAATAACAGATATACATTTTTGCCCACAAATCAGGCTTATTAAAATATACTCTGTCATTTGCTCTGTCATAATAATACCATTCTCCTTTTCCAAATTGGCTCCAAATTGTGTTCAAATCAGAAGCAACTTTTGCACTATTTATACCATATGTCGGCCATACGAAAACTGGATGTTCATAATATCCATCGAAATGTTTAGCAATATTTCCTGGATCTCCGGTCAATGGTGAATATTGATCAATTGTGGAACCAGATTGCCATGCCATCTGTATTCCATCCCAATTTGAATTTTCACAAAATTCAAATCCTTCCGGAATAATATCAGAAAATGGACTTGCTGCATCCTTTTGGCTACTGGAAAAGTCTACTGTATAGTTGAATATATAATAGTCTTCCGTTCCAATTTTCTTTTTAAATTGTGTCAGTTCATCTTTTGAAATAGAAATACTGTTAGAACTTGTTCTTCCAATTACAATATTTTTACTTAATCCAATATCTTCTTTATAAGTATTTTTAATTTTCAAAGAACCGCTATAACCATTATTCACATCAGAACTAAATGAATAACGTCCATTGTAAGTTTGACCGTTGTTTTGAGCGGTTACTTCAAAAGAGGTTTCTCCAGCCGGAATACTAATTGCAGTATCACTGCCATTTGGTGTATAGCCGATTTCCACTAACTGATAGTAATACTTCTGTTCTGTATAAGAACCATCTGCATTGACACGAATCACTTTTTCTGGAAGATTTTCAAATTTCTTGGAATCGGATTTCCATGTACTCTTATCATACTGAGATTGATCATTCTTTGTCAATGTCAGGGTTTTTCCTTCCATCGACACCCATGTTCCATTTTCTCCCAGTTTTTGCTGTAATTGCAAAGTAATACTCTTCGGTCTTTCCACAAAAGGATTTTGTGTTTGAGAGTCAATATCTCCCTCCCACTTCTTTTCCGGTGTCAGTTCAATGGATGTCAGTTGCTTATAGGTATTGGTAATTTGAACAGTTCCATCCTTTGTCAGTTCCTGATTCACATAGGATGCCTCATAGAGTCCATCTGCATTGCCCTGTGCATTTGCAAGAGCAAACTTATCATTTTGGATTGAAACAACCGTTGTTCCATCCGCTTTGACATAGCCAACTTCTACCACTCGATATGTGTAGCTAATACGACCCGTATTGTCTACATTTTGGTTCGGCAACTCACTCCAGCTTGCGTGCCAGTTGTTAGAATCATTCAAGGTTTTCTGTGATTTTGTGGTATCGTTTTCTGGATAAGCTGTCCAGCTATTCGAATTGCTGGCTTTTCGCTGCAATTCTACGACAACGCCGGAAACACCATCCGGCTTTGACGGACTCCACTGCTTTGTAACACCAATCTGGAGATTCTTTTTTTCATAGACGGTATTGGTAACAGAAATATTCGTATCAGAACTTACCTTTGTAACATTTTCAGCCAGAGCAGCCTTATAATAAGTATCTCCTACAACGAACGAGGTTTCCTTATTGGAATAGTAATCGCCGTTATCTGGAACTGTAAAGACAGGTTTTGTGTCATTCCCTATTTTGACTTCTGTTTCGATTAAGCGATATTCTTTTTCACTGGACAAGCCGCTCCATGCGGTTAAATCTTTGCCCCAGCCATTGCTTGCGTTCAGCTTAGCAGTCAGAGGGCTTCCACTGCTATCCTTGACCGGATAGAATTTTCCATCACTATTCTTGCTTACCAGTTGAACGGTGATTTCTGTAATATCGCCATTGTAGTTTGGAATGGTTTGGTTATTGGAATCTTTCCAATCCTTTACTGGTGTCAGGGAGATATTTGGATAATAAGTGTTGGTAACAACTGCTGTTCTATTATTCTGAGAAACAGCAATACTAATACCGTTGTTGTTTGCCCGATAAATACCGCTATTGATTGAAATCTCACCATTTTTTATAGCAGTATCATTATACTTGATTTCCTGTACTCGATACTGATATGTTTTTTCAGTGTTGTTTTTTGTAACGCTAACAGGCAAATTGGAAACAGTTGTTGCCCAGTTGCCATTGCTATCTACTGTAACTTCTACCACACTTGCAGAACTATAATCATTATCGCCCTCAAACAAATAAGTGTTGCCGGATTGTTTCAAGTCTTTCCAGTCGCCAGTGTTATTTTCCTGATACTGCACCTTAAATGTAATACTATTTGGTCTTACATTTGCATTATCATTTGCCCAGTCCTTTCTAACGGTCATGTCAATCGTCTGCACTGGATTTTTCTTTTCAATGGTAACGCCCGGATTCGGTTCACCGCCGCCCTTGTTAGAAGAACCCTTGTTGTTAAAGATATACTGTCCATAAGCAGCAGATTCTGGAATCGTAGCGGTTGTGCTGTATTTAAAAGAAATATAGTTATAATCTTTTGTTGTAGACAAGAATTTTACTTCAAATCCACTTCCATCTGTTTTTCGGTCAACCGTATAATCTGTACCTTGTTTCAATTCGATTGCGTTTCCATTATATTCCTTTTTTGCAAAAACTTTTAAAGCAGCTAATTGATCAGCTGTAATGGTATGTGTCCCATTTGTAGAAGCTGTCAAGGTATCCTGATAAATATAGCCATCAAAGCTGCCATCTCTTGTAATGTCCACTTTCCAAGAAAACTCTTGCGAAATTGCATTGCTTGTTGGCTCAGGCACATATGAATCACCAACAACGGTTTTGGTAATGGTATTTCTGGACTTTACAGGAACAGATACAACCTTTGTTGTCGTAAATTTATCTTCGATTTTGTTGGTGACAACGGTTGTCGCTTCTGCATTGGTATCATTATCCGGAACAGAAACTTTTGTTTTGTATTGCAATGTAACAGCCTGTTTAATATTACTTGTAAATGTTAAGCGATTCCCACTGATGGTAAAATCAGAAGTATTGCAGCCAGATGCGGTAAATTGGTCTATTGAAGACGGGAACTGACTATCTTCCAGATAATAATCTTTCAAGGAATAGCCATTTACCGGCGTTACCTGAATCGTCCAAGTAATCTCGTGGGTATCCTGATTGTAATTACCGTTTTTATTGACAGAAATCATTTCTGATTCTTTCTTATAGTACACAGTTTTTTCTGCTTTTCCGTCTGTCGGGCTTCCGTCTGGATAGTGAATAGAAACGCTGTTTGTATTGTCGCCATCAGTTGCATTTGCACTATAATTTAAGGTAACTCCTGTTACATTATCCGCTACATTCAATGTCCAAGTGCCATCACCATTTTTCGTCAACGTGCCACTTGGTGAAATGGTAACATCGTTGTCTGGCAAATTAGCATCCTTAATCTGATAGCCATTCAGAGATGTGCCATATTTGCTTGCAATGGTAATTGTCCAGTCAATTTTATTGTTTCTGGACTTGCCTTTTTCATAGTCTGCTTGTCCGTCTTTGGTAACATTGACAGGTGTTTTATCAAAAGTAACGGTCTTGGAATCTTCAATTGGATTTTCTCCATCCTTTTGAAGAGTTGCCTTATTCGTCACATTACCAGCCTGCAAATCCGCTGTTCCAATTTTTGTGCGATATTTAATTGTTACATCGCCAGTATTGCTTTCATCAAAGGTTACTTTTTTATCATTGGGGTTATAGGTTGCTGCACTGGATGGGTTAATGAAAACATCACCAGAAGCCTTTTGCAACATATTATCAACCAAAGTATAATCTTTCAGAGAAAGTCCGTTGGGCTTTACGGTAATCGTCCATTCAATTTCGCCCTTGCTGGAATCTACCCAATAATTTTTTTCTACACCAGCCTGCTTATCTTGAAACGGGATAACAATATCCTTTCCACCAATTTTAATGGTTTGGTCACCGCTGGCAGTATTATTTCGGCTCAACTCACCGGAAAAATTCAGAGTGCCAGTTACATTTCCCTCACCGCCATCAATATATTTAATATAATCATCTGTTAAGTAAAGTTTTATTCGATTTTCTTCTACTTTATAAGTACCTGGATTTACAATACCATGTCCGTTTTTTGCCATATAATCAGAATATGCTTCATCATTTAATATTCCGTTATAAGTATTATTAATGGCAAAATTTTCAATATCAATATAAAGATGTTCAAAATCCGCATCTTTCTTAAAAACATCTTTCATGTTGCTCAGTGTATAAGAAACTTCAAATTTAATATTTGTTTTATCTGTGCTAACAACATAATTATTATCAATTTCATTTTTTCCCTTGCCATCTTCGCCTATATCGATAGCTGATATATTAAAAGATCCACCACTTGATGTTGCTCTTTCTGCAAGATTGATTGGCTCTGTCTGTCGGTTTTCATCTCCCAGTCCCAGCAGCATCATATTTTCTTCCGCCGGCTCTGCATCAATGGTATCCACCGCTGCTGCATCGTCCAAATCCTGCATGGTCATACTAATGGCGGGCATAATCAGACTGCTGACAACAGAAAATACAATCATCAAAGACAAAACTGCCGTAAAAATTCTTCTCTTCTTTTGATATTGATGTTCTGTCAGAAATTCCTGAATTTTCTGATTGATATTCATAAAAATGCCCTCCTTCATTGGATAAAATGAAATACCCTTACATTACTGAATTGTTCCAATTTCTTTTAATGGCCAAACCCGAAGAATGACCCTGCCAACAACATATTCCTCTGCAATACAGCCAACCACACTCGAACGGCTGTCTACAGAAGTAGCACGATGGTCACCCATTACAAAGATCCGGCTTTCCGGAACTTGATACGGCAACTCTAAATCACATTCGCCAAATGCCAGTTCATTGACATATGGTTCTTCTAACGCTGTTCCATTGACGTAAACCGTTCCGTCCTCTTTGATGTCAATGACATCGCCAGCAACGCCAATCACCCGCTTCAATAAGATTTTATTGTTAAAATAAAAAGCAACCACATCACCGCTTTTGAAGTTGCTCCGCTTTCCGCAAATCACCAACTCATCATTCATTAATGTAGGTGTCATGCTCGTTCCTGTCACACGCAGAACCGGCAAAAATAGCATCGAAATCAACACGGCAACCGCTGCAACCACCAGCAACGAAGAAATGGTGCTTCGCAGCATCTTCCGAAAGCCTTTTCGGTATCGGATTCGTTTCAGTTCCTCCGTCAGCTGTGCAGCAGTTGGAAAATCTATCGTTTGCTTCTCCATCGAACCGCCTCCTTACTGAGAATCCGCCGGAACTTCCGGTGATGCCGATTTTGTTTCTTTGGATTCTGCTTGGATGCGTTTCCGATAAGCAGCGGTTTCATCCTCAACTGCTTTTAATATTTTCTGAACTGCCAGCACTGCATCTGTTTCCACCTGATGCAAAGCGTTCTGTTCCGCTGTTTTCAGCTGTTCTTGCAATGCATCCCGTTCTGCCTGCACCCGATCCAATTCGTTCCGCAGGGCAATCATCATTTCCAGCAGTTCTGTTTTTTTCAGTTTTCGCAGTTCTTTTTGTGTCATGATTGTTCCTCTATTCTTTTTGCAATTCTTTTTCTCAAGTATGGGAAACCATTTTCAGAGCATTTCCCTTTATTTCAATTCTATAAACACATCATAACAATATTATACCAATCCGCCTGTGCTTTGTCAAGACTATTTTAAGATTCGTCACGATTTCATCATGATTTTCGTCTGCTTCCTCAATTCACAGACTTTGATTTTGTGCATAATATACAATAATTTTTCTAAAAATCGTGCCTGTTTTTATGAAAATAGTTATTAGCCGAAGAAATATTCCTATTTTTACCAAAAAATACTTAAAAAACTTCCGTGCAGCCCTAAAAATACCGTTCACATCTTTTTACAAATCTTCTGATTTTCTCTATAAAAAATGGAAAAAATTCTTGCAAGATGCTTGCAGAATGTGAAATCGTATGGTATAATGAAAAAAAATTCGGAGGTTCTTTCTATGCGAATTGCACTCGCACAAACAGAAATTTTTTCCAAACAATACGAAAAAAACAAGAAAACAGCTCTCTCCATCTGCAACCTCGCACAGGCAATGGAAGTGCGGCTGCTGCTGTTTCCGGAGATGAGCTTCACCGGCTTCAATATGGATACGGATTACAGCATTGCCGCTGGTCTGGATACCGTCCCTTGGATGCAGAAGTTGGCAACCACTGGGCAATGCTATCTTGGATTTGGCTGGGTCAAGGCTGCTGAAAGCGGAAAAGCAGAAAATCACTACAGCATTGTTGCTCCGGACGGTTCGCTTTTCTTTGACATGGTGAAACTGCACCCCTTTTCCTACGCACAGGAAGACCAATTTTTTGAAAAGGGCAACGCTCTGCCAACCTGTGAAATTGATGGGATTCGGTTCGGCTGTTTGATTTGCTATGATTTGCGGTTTCCGGAAGTTTTTTCTGCTCTCGCTCCAAAAACAGACTGTATGCTTGTTCCGGCAAACTGGCCAGAACGCCGAAAGCTGCACTGGTGCAGCCTGCTGACCGCCCGAGCAATTGAAAATCAGGTCTATGTAGCTGGAATCAACTGTGTTGGCACGCAAGACGGACTGCATTACAGCGGTGACAGTCGTTTCATTGCTCCAGATGGCACAATTTTACAGGACTGCCGCAGTGCAGCGGGTTGTTTTGTCTGTGACCTCTCCGCAAAAACCGTTGCAGAAACCCGACAGGTGTTCCCCGTACAGAAAGACCGCCGTCCCGATTTTTATCGAAGTATACTATTATAATAGGAAAAATCACACAAATTTGATGTTAGACGCAAAAAACCCGTTCCGATGCAGCTGCACCGAAACGGGTTTGTTTGTTTATTTTATGCCCATGATGTGTGTCAAAACAATGTTGTCAATGAAAAGAACTGGTAGGTTGCAAATTAATATGCAACACCCTGCCACTTCATTGCATCTGCAACCTTCAGGAAGCCAGCGATGTTTGCACCAACAACCAGGTCGCCTTCCACGCCATATTCCTTGGATCTGTCATATGCATTGTGGAAGATGTTGATCATGATGCCCTTCAGCTTTGCATCAACTTCTTCAAATGTCCAAGACAGACGTTCGCTGTTCTGAGACATTTCCAGACCAGAGGTTGCAACGCCGCCTGCGTTTGCAGCCTTTGCCGGGCCAAACAGCAGACCACTCTTCTGGAATACTGCGATTGCTTCCGGTGTAGACGGCATGTTTGCACCTTCTGCAACAACCTTTGTACCATTTGCAACCAGGATCTTAGCGGATTCTTCGTCGATTTCGTTCTGTGTTGCACACGGCAGAGCGATGTCGCACTTAATTGTCCAGATACCCTTGCAGCCTTCTGTGTAGGTTGCACCTTCTACCCGGTTTACATATTCCTTGATTCTTCCTCTTTCTACTTCCTTGATCTGCTTTACAACATCGAGGTTGATGCCGTTCGGATCGTAGATGTAGCCGTTGGAGTCAGACAGAGCAACAACCTTGCCGCCCAGCTGAGTAGCCTTTTCAGTTGCATAGATTGCAACGTTACCAGAACCAGAAACAACGATGGTCTTACCCTTAACGGTATCGTTCTTCATAACGCTCATCATTTCTTCTGTGAAGTACAGCAGACCGTAACCGGTAGCTTCTGTTCTTGCCAGAGAACCGCCGTAGGACAGAGCCTTACCAGTCAGAACGCCAGTGAATTCGTTCCGCAGTCTCTTGTACTGACCGAACATGTAACCGATTTCTCTTGCACCAGTACCGATATCACCAGCCGGAACGTCAGTGTCAGCACCAATGTGCTTGCAGAGTTCTGTCATGAAGCTCTGGCAGAAACGCATTACTTCCCCGTCGGACTTGCCCTTCGGATCGAAGTCAGAACCGCCCTTGCCGCCGCCCATCGGCAGTGTGGTCAGGCTGTTCTTGAAGGTCTGTTCAAAGCCCAGGAACTTGATAACAGACGGGCAAACAGACGGGTGCAGACGCAGACCGCCCTTGTACGGACCAATTGCAGAATTGAACTGGCAACGGTAACCGTGGTTTACCTGTACCTTACCATTATCATCTACCCAAGAAACACGGAAGCTGATCATCCGTTCCGGTTCTACGATCCGGTCGATAACGCCGTTTGTTTCATAGGACGGATCCTTTGCAACAACCGGTTCCAGAGACTGCAGTACTTCACCAACAGCCTGTAAAAATTCTGGTTCATTTGCGTAGCACTTTGCAGTCTTGTCATATACGCCCTGCAAGTACTGATTCTTAAATGTGAACACCATGGGTCAAAACCTCCTGCATAAATTAAAGTCAGTTTTTACGATGAGGGAACGGTGCCGTTCGCCTCACGCAATTTATATTATACACTCTTTTTCTCGGTTTTTCAAGAAAAAAGAAAAGAAAAACAAAAAAATTTGATTCTGTAGCAAGAACCCACCTAAAAAAACAAACTCCCCCCATCAGAAACCATGATTTATTAAGAATTTGCCCTTCAAACCATCATTCTGAAAACTCTATACCGTTTCTCTGTGGTGGACGGATGTCCGCCGTTCCGCATCATTTTCCCGATTTTTTGATTTATCTGCACCATTTTTTCCATTTTTCACCCTGAAAACAAAAAAATCCAGCCGATTCCAAAGAACCGACCGGACTTTCAAAAATAAAGTTTTTATAGATTTCTTTCTGCATTACGGGAACAAGCCCTTGATGACTTCTGCATCAATCAACCGTTGCAATGCCACCACATACGCACCCATTCGCAGCGTGCAGTGTTTTTCCTGAGCGGTTTCATAGAGGGCTGCGAATGCCTTTGTCATCAGCTTTTCCAGCATCTCGTTGACCTGTTCCCGCTCCCAAGTGAGTTCCTGAATATTCTGCACCCACTCGAAATAGGATACAATGACACCGCCACTATTTGCAAAAATATCCGGCACTAACACAATACCACGCTGTTCCAGAATCTTATCTGCTGCCGCAGTAGTTGGACCATTTGCACCCTCTACAATGAACTTACACTGCATTTCTGCTGCAATTTCCTCATCAATCTGATTTTCCAGAGCAGCCGGTACAAATACATCACAGGCACAGGTCAGCAATTCCCGATTGGAAATATGCTGGATACCAGCACCGTTATAATCTTTCAGCAGACCGCCGTTTCCGGTATAAGCTGCAATCGCATCCGCATCCAGTCCATCTGCACAATAAATACCGCCGGAAACATCGCTCAATGCAACAATTTTTGCATTCCGATGATAAAAAATCTTTGCTGCATTGCTGCCAACATTGCCCATGCCCTGAATGGCAACCGCCGTTCCAGCCAATTCTTTTCCATGCTTTCCTAAAATCAGTTTGGTACTGATGACAACCCCTCTGCCCGTTGCAGACGGTCTGCCCTTTGAGCCACCCAGTTCCACTGGTTTTCCGGTTACAACGCCCGGACACGGCTTTCCTTTCAGCATACTGTAGGTATCCAGCACCCATGCCATCGTTTGTGCATTGGTGTTGACATCCGGTGCTGGGATGTCCTTATCCTGTCCAATCAGCGGTTCAATGGCGTAAGTATACCGCCGTGTCAGTCGGCATAATTCTCGTTTCGATAGCGTATGCGGGTCAACCCGTACACCGCCCTTTGCACCGCCATACGGAATATTTGCAACGGCACACTTCAAGGACATCCATGTTGCCAGTGCCTTGACTTCATCCAGATTGACATCCTGATGAAAACGGATTCCGCCCTTAAATGGTCCACGGATGTTGGAATGCTGTACCCGC
>OBVH01000612.1_pt1 | contig 16115 bp, 12 predicted proteins | sample 1495001 | NCBI WGS metagenome assembly OBVH01 (sample SAMEA2579959, study PRJEB22360) | human gut metagenome
GGCCATTTCCGGGCTGGTCAGCACCACATTCAGCAGCTTGCGCATCAGCGGCTCGGCTTCGCGGCTGGCCTCGATCTGATCCAGCCCCGGCCATATGAAGTTGTGCTCCAGAAACTTGAGCACCAGCGTATCCTTCCGCAGTGCTTCGATGATGTGGTCGATCACCGCCACCATCTTGTCCGGGAAGTTTTCGAGCTCTGTCTGCTTTTCCACCGCTTCGCACGCGTTGCTCAGCAGCTGGTAGCTCACCCGGCCCAGCAGCGCCTGCATCACCGCACCTTTATCCTGAAAATACAGATAAAAGGTGCCCTTGGCCACCTTGGCCCGGCTGGTGATATCCTCTACGCTGGTTTTTGCGGCACCTCGCTCCAGAAACAGATCATAGGCTGCCTCCAGCAGTGCCCGGCGCTTCTCCTGCTTTTTGCCCTCCACGGTACCCATATTCCCTGACGATTCCTCTTTTCCGCTCGTTTTCATTCGCTCATTTGTGTTATCTCAATCATTTTAGCAGTCCTTTTCCGATAGTGCAAGCCCAAAAAGCTATACAATTTCAGGCAGTTGATAAGAAAACTGACTTTTGGTCATTTTTGTACTTGACACCCGGTTTGTCATGGTTATAATAGTGTTTGCTTGGAAATGACCGCCAGTCATTTTACTAAGATTTTTAACCATTTTCTATGGAGGGTTCTCATGAAAAAGATCGCACAGGGCATTGTGCGGCTGCGCAAGCTGATCCTGACAGTAGCATTCCTGCTGTTGATCCCTTCCGCAATCGGCGCAATTGCTACCCGAATCAACTATGACATCCTCACCTACCTGCCGCAGGATCTGGACTCCATGATCGGCGAGGTAGCCCTTGAGGACGATTTCCATCTGGCCTCCACCGGTATGATCACGGTAGAAGGCTTACCCACAAACGAACTAATCGCCATGAAGAAGGACATCGAGGCTGTTCCCGGCGTGACCCAGACCTTCTGGCTCAGCGATGTGATCGACCCCAGCATCCCCACCGAGATGCTGCCGTTCATGTTCGGCAAGAACGATTCCACCATGCTGATCGTCCGCTTTGACGCCCCCAGCGCCAGCGACGAGACCATGGAAGCCGTCGCTCAGATCGAAAAGCTGCTGCGCAAGGACTGCTTCTTCGGCGGTATGAGCGTTATCCTGCAGGACACCAAGGCACTGGTCAATCAGGAAATGCCCATGTACATCCTGATCGCCGTGGGTGCCAGCCTTCTGGTGCTATTCCTTTCGCTGGAAAGCACCATCACCCCGCTGCTGTTCATGCTGGGTCTTTTGTTCCCCATTGCGTACAACTTCGGCACCAACATCTTTCTGGGCCAGATCAGCTACATCACCGAAGCACTAGCCACCGTGCTGCAGCTGGGTGTCACGATGGACTTCTCCATCTTCCTGCTGCACCGCTATCAGGAAGAAAAGGAGCTGCGCTCTTCCAACGAGGAGGCCATGACCAGCGCCATCTGCAAGACCATGACTTCCATCTCTGCTTCCAGCCTGACCACCATTGCAGGCTTCCTGGCACTGTGTGCCATGCGTCTGACGCTGGGCCGCGATATCGGCCTTGTCATGGCAAAGGGCGTTGCCCTCGGTGTCATCTGCACCGTGGTCATCCTGCCCTCCCTGATCCTTACCTTTGATAAATGGGTGGAAAAGTACAAGCACCGCACCGTGATCCCCAAGCTGAAAAAGCTCAGCTACTTTGTCTCCAATCACTCGGTGCCCATCGTGGTTATCTTTATCCTCATCCTCATCCCCTTTGCCATCGCGCAGAACAAGACCGAGGTGTACTACACCCTGTTTGACTCCCTGCCGCAGGACCTGACCGGCATCGTGGGCACCAACAAGCTGGGCGAGGACTTCGGCATGACCACCAGCCACTTTATTCTGGTGCATGACGACCTGACTGCCACCGAGGTGAGCGACCTGTGCGATGAACTCAAGGACGTGGATGGCATTACGCAGGTGGTAAGTCTGGATTCCATCACCGGCCCGGGCTTCCAGACCGAGCTGCTTCCCGACAGCATCATGGAGATCCTGCAGTCCGGCGGCTACAAGCTGATTTTGGCCAACAGCTCCTATAAGACCGGCACGGACGCCATCAACAACCAGCTGGACGAGATGATTTCCCTCATCAAGACCGTTGACCCCGAGGGCGTCATCACCGGCGAGGGTGCCATGACGAAAGACCTGATCGAAGTGGCAGATGTGGACTTCAAGAATGTCAACGTCTGGTCCATCATGGCCGTTCTGGTCATCATCGCCGTTTCCTTCAAGAGCATTTCCATCCCGGCGCTGCTGGTGGCCAGCATTGAAGCCGCCATCGCCATCAACATGGGCATCCCGTACTTCACCGGTACGCAGCTGCCCTTCATTGCCAGCATCGTCATCGGCACCATCCAGCTGGGTGCTACCGTGGACTACTCCATCCTGATGACCACCCGTTACCACGAGGAGCGCGCCTTTGGCCGCACCCCGAAGGAAGCCGCCCAGCAGTCGCTGGAGCACTGCAGCCAGTCCATCCTGACCAGCGGCCTGACCTTCTTTGCCGCCACCGTCGGTGTGGCTGCCATCAGTAAGATGGAGTTGCTGAAGAGCATCTGCCTGCTGATCTCTCGCGGCGCACTGATCAGCATGGTGGTCATTCTGGTGATGCTGCCCGCAGCCCTGATGCTGTGCGACTGGATCATCCGCCACACCACCCTCAAGTGGATGGGAACCGAATCCGCCAACCCCAAGAAGTCTGAAAAGGAGTAATTACGTTATGAAAAAATCGCTTCGTTTCGCCAGTGCGGCGCTGGCTCTCACCCTCGCCGCAGGCTGCGCCATGCCTGCATTTGCAGCTGGTAAGAACAGCTTTTCCAAATCTGAGACCGTCTATGCCGTGATGAACGGCGACGGCTCCATCAAGAGCACAACCGTCAGCGAGCACCTGTACAGCGCCTCCGGCCTTGCAAACGTCACCGACAAGACCACCCTGACCGACATCCAGAACACCGAGAGCGATGCCGAGTTCACCCAGAACGGGGAAGAGCTGGTGTGGAACACCGAGGACACCGATGTTTACTACAAGGGCAATACCGACAAGGCCCTGCCCATCGATGTGAAGGTGACCTACGCTCTGGACGGTCAGGAAGCCGCCCTTGAGGACATCATTGGCAAGAGCGGCCACCTGACTGTGACCGTCAACCTGAAGAACAACGAGACCGACACCGTGAACGTGAACGGCAAGGACCGCACCATCGTCACTCCGCTGATCACCGCTGTGGGCGTCATTCTGGGCGGGGATGCTTCCAACATGACCGCAGAACACGGTATGATCGAAAGCGCCGCCAAAAGCAGCGTTGCCGCCTTTGTCACCCTGCCGGGCGTGAAGGATTCCCTGTCCGGCCTGCTGCCCGATGAGGTGAACAGCATCGAAGACTATCTGCAGGACACCGTGACTGTGGAAGCCGATGTGGAAGACTTTACCTGCCCGCAGGTCATGGTGGCCTGCGCTACCAGCACGGCCGCTCTGGGCACGAGCAACGTGTTCGACCTGAGCAGCATCAACGACCTGACCGACGGCATCAACCAGCTGAACGATGCCATGAGCCAGCTCATGGACGGCGCTTCCCAGCTGGTGGACGGCACCTCTCAGCTGGCAGGCGGTGTTCTGGCCCTGCTGGACGGTGCCAACACCCTAAACAACGGCGCTGCCGCTCTGGACGACGGCCTTGGCCAGCTGACCAACGGTCTGGACACCCTGAGCGCCAACAATGCAGCACTGAACGCCGGTGCGCAGCAGGTGGCGGACGGTGTGCTGGCTTCTGCCAACAAGACCCTGAAGGAAGGCGGTCTGATCGACGAGGACATGACATGGTCGAACTACGAGGCTGTGATCGACAACATCCTCACCATGAACGATAAGACCCTTGCTGCCGGCCGCAAAAAGATGGTGCGCACCGTGTGGGAGCAGGCTCCCAGCTTCAAGGACAGCCAGCTGGATCTGGCCCTGTATCTGTCCGCGACCAAGACGAACCACGATCTGGAAGCAGCCCTGAAGCTGATGCAGAACTTTGACGCTTCCATGCTGACCGGCGCTCTGGAGATGGTGACCAATGCCGATGCAAAGAACACCATCCACGAAGAGCTGAAGTACCAGATCAAGAACAGCCAGGATATAGCTGATGTCCGCGCCCTGAAGACCAGCCTTTCTCAGATCCAGTTCTTTGTTTCCAGCGTGAACCAGTACACCGCAGGCGTGCAGACCGCTGCGGACGGTGCCCACTCCGCAAAGGATGGCAGCGCACAGCTGGCTGCAGGCACCAAGACCCTGTATGACGGCGTGAACACCCTGAACACCGGTGCAGGTCAGTTGAATGACGGCGCAGGCCAGCTGAACGATGGTCTGAACCAGTTCAACGAGGAAGGCATCTCCAAGCTGACCGGCGCGCTGGATCAGGATCAGCTCCATGGCCTGAAGACCGTGCTGGACGAGATGACCGGCCGCCTGAACGACTACACCAGCTTTGCCGGTGCACCGGACGATGCCGAGAGCAGCGTGAAGTTCGTCTACAAGACCGCTGAAACCGTGGCCGCTGCCGACACCACTGCAGCCGAGACTGAGACGGTGAAGGAAGGCAATATCTTTACCCGCCTGTGGCAGCGCATCGTGAACCTGTTCAAGTTCTGATAAGACATCTTCGAGAATTCATGTTGAACCTCTTTCCATAGAGAAGGGGCTGTTGCAAAACAGCCCCAACGAAAAAATGAGATAGGCTTCCCCGAAAGAGGCTGCCTATCTCATTTTTTTTGAGATCTGCCTTTGAGTTTTCAGCATTCTGCCCGTTTTGTACGGTGAATGCGGCTGTTTTCAACATTTTAAAGAGACGCTGTTTTGCAACAGCCCTGCGGGCGATGGAATGGCCCGACTCGTGTCCGGCAAGAAAGCTGCCCGCCCACGATATGAAGTTTACTTGCGTGCGATCATTTCGGTGTAAGCCAGCACCAGCGGGCCGACACCCTTGGCATCGTTGCAGACCACCGGCTCGCTGAAATAGTAGGCCAGAGAGCCGTCGCGGTGATCCTTGCCGCCAAGACCCGCCACCAGGCAGATGCCGTCCAGCTGCAGACTGCCATCCGGGTTCTTGGAGAGGTACTTGTCGCAGGTGCCGTAGAAAGCCTTTTCGGCCCATGCGGCCATGCGTTTGGGCAGGTAGCCCAGACGAACGCCTTTGAGCACCGCGTAGGCAAACAGAGCGGTGCCGCTGGTCTCGAGGTAGTTGCCCTCCACACCGGGGTGGTCCATCACCTGCCAGAACATGCCGGTCTCCTCGTCCTGGAATTTGTGCACATCCTCAATGGTCTGCTTGAGCATTGCCATGATGCCGCGGTACTCGTTGTACAGCTGCTCGTCCATCCGCTCCAGCACGTCCACCATGGCTACCATGAACCAGCCCATGGCACGCAGCCAGAAGTTGGGGCTGCAACCGGTGACGGGGTCGGCCCAGTACATCTGGCGGCTCTCATCGTAGCCGTGGTAGTACAGGCCGGTCTTTTCGTCCCGCATGTGCTTTTTGATATTCATGAACTGTTTGTAGCTGTCGATGCAGCCCTGCATCTTGTTAAAGCGGGTCTCGTACTCCATGTAGAAGGGCTGGGCCATGTAGGTGCCGTCCAGCCACACCTGCCACGGGTAGATGTCCTTGTGCCAGAAATTCCCCTCTTTGGTGCGGGGCTGGGTGGCCAGCTGGCTGCGGATGGTCTCGATGGCCTTGCGGTACTTTTGATCCCCAAAGATATCGTACAGGGTGAACAGGTTCTTGCCCTGATTTACATTGTCCAGATTGTACTCCTTGGGGTCGTAGGTCTTGATGGAGCCATCCTCCTGCACGAACCAGTCGATGAAGTTCTTGGAAAAGCTCAGGTACTTCTCGTCGCCGGTGGTCTTGTACAGGCTCAGGCAGGCGGTGATCATGCAGCCGTCGATGTAGTTCCACTTGTTGGGCTTGCCGCTGCGCACCTTTTCGATGTTCCACATGGGTGCTTCGGCGCTGGAATTGGCGATCAGGTAGTCCACGTAATCGCCCAGCATGGCAAGAATTTCTTCATGGGTCATGGTATCAGTCCTCCTCAAAATGGCCGACATTTGCAAAGTGCAGGCGTTCGCCCTCGTAGCCCTCGATCTTCACGTTGTGCAGGTCGATCTCCTTGACGTTCTCGGCGTAGATGGCCAGCTTCTTCACCAGAGGGCGGTTATCCGCCATAGCGGCCTGACCGGCCTCGGCATTGGGGTCAAAGGTGATCGTGACGTTCTTCATGGAAACGCGCTCAATAGGCTGCTCCGGCAGGCCGTCGAAGTAGCATCCCGCGAACTGAGCGTCGGTGGCGACGATGTCCTCCATGGTCAGGCTGCCCAGCTTCGGGGTGTACTCGTCCACGGGCATGGCATCGCGGCACTGCACATAGGGGCCGTGGCCGTCCGGGTCGCAGAAGTAGAACATGTTGATGACGAAGGGTGCCTTGACACCCCGCATCTCCACGTTGCGGAACACCAGCCCGTCGATGACGGCGGTGTTGCCGCGGCCACGGCGGGTCTTGACGCGCAGGCCGCGGTCGGTGTGATCCATCAGGCACTGGGTGACCACCATATCCTTCACACCGCCGCTCATCTCGCTGCCAATGACGATGCCGCCATGGCCTTTGTCCAACAGGCAGTTGCGGATAACGGTGTGCTCACAGCTCTTTTTCAGCTTCATGCCAAGGAATACTTTGCTGGCCTTCATGGCAATGCAGTCGTCGCCCACATGGATGTTCACGCCGATGATGCGGATATACTCGCAGCTTTCGGGGTCGATGCCGTCGGTGTTGGGGGCATTGTAAGGATTGTTGATGTTGAAGTTCAGCAGGTCAAGGTGCTTGACAAAGATGGGGTGGATCGTCCACGAATAGCTGTTCTGCACCGTGATGCCGTGCAGGCAGATGTTCTCGCTGTCCACAGCAGCCACAGCGCGGGGCCGCCATGCGATGCGCTTGATCTTGGGAGTCACCCACCAGTCGCCGTTCTCAGCATCGCAGTCCAGCGTGCCCTCGCCGGTCACAACGACATCGTGCACCTGCGTGATGTTCAACAGACCCGCAAAGCTGTCCAGCGGGTTGCCCTCCCAGCCGGTCAGGTAGTATTCATCCACCTCGTTCTCGCTGGGGATCACGCCGGGCAGGATGGGGTAGTGGGTGCGGTCATTGTCGCCCAGCAGCACAGCGCCCTTTTCAAGATAGAGGGTGGTGTTGCTTTTCAGGAACAGGCTGCAGGTGCGGTAGCGGCCTGCGGGCACGTACACTGTGCCGCCCTTGGGGCAGGTGGAAAGAGCCGCCTGCAGCTTGAGGGTGTTGTCCGTGGTGCCGTCGGCCACCAGACCGTAGCGGGAAGCATCCACAAAGAAGGTCTCGGCCTCGGTGGTAAAGGTGCAGGTCAGGCTTTCGCCCTCGGCCTGCACACCCACCGTGTACTCCGTGCCGGGCAGCAGGGAGAACAGGGAGAACACGTTGGTCTGGCAGGCTTCGTAGACGGTCTTGCCGTTCAGGGTAACGGTGAACGGGTGGGCCGGACGATAGCACAGGCCGTTTTCCAGCTCGAAAACAGCGCTGCGCGTCATGGAACGGATAAGCGACAGATTCATGAGAGAACCTCCTGATGGTTTTGTCTTGCCCGCAGGAAGCGGACATGATATGATAAAGATTAGAATGAAGGGAACCCCTTCCGTCGAACCCTCGCGGGTTTGCCACTTCCATCCGTGATGGAGGCTTTGGCATACCGGAAAGCTTTTCCTCTTCGCCAGAGGCTCCCTCTTTGAGGGAGCTGGCGCGGCATCAGCCGCGACTGAAGGAGTTACCTATGAGATCAGAACGTGAAAAGATCACCGGCAAGGTGGCCGCTGCCACCCTGCGGCTGAATATTGGCCGCTACGAGCTGCCGCCGGATGAGGACACCTGCTATCTGCTGCTGGTGTCGGAGGGCAGCGTCACGCTGGAATATGAGGGTGGGAATGTGCTGGTAAACCCCGGCAGCGCCGTGCCGCAGATCGTGGGGTGCCACTTTCCGCTGGGGATGCTGCATGATTTGAAAAACTCAGCCGGGCGGGATTTCGGCCGCCTGTTTGCGCCCGGGGAGCGCACAGTGCTGTATGCACCGGTGCAGTGGCAGAGCCGCATCCGTACCCTGCTGGAAATGATGGCCAGCGCCAGCACCGAGCAGGATTACCCCGGCCCGCTGTACCTGCTGCTGATCCTGCACTATGTGGAGCAGGAGTGCATTGCCGAGAGCAGCGCCGTGGCGCGTCCCCACAACGAAACGGTGGAGCAGATCTGCGCCTACCTTGCGGCCAATTACCGGCAGAAATTTTCCCTCACCGAGGTGGCGGCGCAGTTTTATCTTTCGCCCTACTACCTGAGCCGTTTGTTCCGGCGGGTAACGGGCCAGTCCATCGTGGATTACATCAACAACCGCCGCATCGAAGCGGCCCAGAAGCTGCTGGAAACGACCGAGCTTTCCATCAGTGCGGTGGCCGAGCAGACCGGCTTTGCCAGCGCCGCCCATTTCCGCCGGGTGTTCCGCGAGGTGATGGGTACCGGCCCACTGCAGTACCGCAAAGGACATAAGAAATAAGAAACACCCCCTGCGCCATCTACGGGAACGGCACAGGGGGTGTTTGTTTGTATCAGATGATCTTATGCTGTGCGGGGAAAGGGCTTAGCCCTTGACGGCACCGGCAGAGATACCTTCAACGAACTGGTCCTGTGCACAGAAGAAAACGATCAGCTGCGGCAGGATGGAGATGAGGGACAGAGCAAGGATCTTGTTCCATGCGAAACCGGTATCACCGTCCATGGACAGCTTGACGAACAGGGACATCGGGTACTTACCGGGAGTGCTGACGTAAAGCAGCGGACCCATGAAGTCGTTGCAGCTCCACATGAACTGGAACAGTGCGCAGGACACCAGAGCGGGGCCAAGCATGGGCACGATGACCTTGTACAGGGTCTGGAAGGAGGAGCAGCCGTCGATGGCAGCGGCTTCGTCCAGATCACGGGGGACATTGCGCATGAACTGCACCAGCTGGTAGACGAAGTAGGTCTCGGTCGCAAATGCGCAGTGCACCCAGATAGCCAGATAGAAGGGGCTGTCCAGCCAGCCGAACTTGTTGTACAGCAGGTACTGCGGCACATTCAGAACGACCTGCGGCAGGAACAGGGTGGCCAGCATGATGTTGAACATCAGCTTACGGCCGGGGAAATCGAAGCGGCCAAAGCCGTAGGCAGCCACACAGGCGGAGACCACCGTGCAGATCACCTTGGGGATGACGTAGCTGTAGGTGTTCAGCATGGCCTGCAGGATGTTGATGGAACCGCCAAAGTTGTTCAGAGCGCCGCGGTAGCCATCCAGAGTGGGGTGCTTGATCCACAGGCTGATGCCTGCAAAGATCTCGCTGTTGTCCTTAAAGGTAGCGCTGATCATCCACAGCAGAGGATAGATCATGATGACGCCGACCAGGATCAGGACGAAATACTTGAAGAAGGTCGCGATTTTATTCGATGCTTTCATTCCCATACTGGTCACCTTACCTTTCGTCAGAGTAGTAGACCCACTTCTTCTGGCTGGTGAATGCAATGATCGTCAGGATGCAGACGATGATGAACATGATCCATGCCAGAGCGGATGCCATACCCATGTCATAAGACTTGAATGCGTAGTTGTAGACCAGCAGAGAGATCAGCGTGGTGGAACCACGGGGGCCGCCGTTGGTGATGATGTAGGGGCCATTGAACTCCTGGAAAGCCTGGCAGATCTGAGTGACCAGGTTGTAGAAGATGATGGGAGTGATCATCGGAACGGTGATGGAGAAGAACTGACGCCACTTGCCGGCACCATCAATGGTAGCAGCCTCGTACAGGTCGGCAGGCACGCCCTTCAGAGCGGCCAGGAACAGCACCATGGCAGAACCGAACTGCCAGATGCGCAAAAAGCAGATGATCCACAGCGCGTAGCTGGGGTCAGACAGCCACTCGGGGCCCTGCACCAGACCAAAGGTGACAGCGCGCAGCACGGTGTTGAGCAGGCCGTCCACACTGAACACAGCCTTCCACAGAACGGCGATCGCAACAGAGCCGCCCAGAATGGAGGGAATGTAGTACACAGTACGGAACAGGTTGACGCATGCGATCTTGAAGTTCAGGATGTATGCGATGAACAGCGCAAAGACCAGCTTCAGAGGCACGGTGATGAAAGCGTACTTGAAGGTGATGATCAGCGCCTTGGTGATCTTGGTGGTGGTAAAGGCCGTGATGTAGTTGGCCAGACCAACGAACTGGGTACCGCTCTTGAAGAAGTTCATATCGGTGAAGCTGTAGTACAGCGACTGACCGAAGGGAACTGCCTTAAAGACGACGAAGCCGATGATCCAGGGGATCAGATAAAACAGACCCTGATATTTGTCCAGCCATTTCTGGAACGGGGTGCGCCCGACGGCGGGAGCATTGCTTTCTTTCATCTGGGAAATCCTCCTTTTTAAGGAATTTCGGAGCATGAGACGGACGAAGGGGTAACAGACTGGATACAGCTTTGTCAAGAATTTGTAACATATCCCTGACAAAAAAGGGGCATCTGCCGTATGGGCGGCAGGTGCCCCTCCGTATTAGCCAAAGGGTGCCCTTTATATGTACGTTACCGCACACAGCGGCACTCTGAAGAAAAACTTAGCCGATGGTGTAACCAACAGACTCCATGCCGTCCAGCAGGGTGTCAACAACGTCTGCACCGGAAACGCCGTCGTAGTCAACGGTGTCGAACACTTCCTGATAGATGCCGGTGCCGGAAGCTTTCAGGTCGTTGTTCTCGAACAGGGGATCCAGCTTGTTGGTGGTGAAGGCCATGACCTTGGCGTTTGCCTCAGCAACCAGATCCTTGACAGCGCCGGCAGCCTGAGCAGCAGCCAGACCAGCCTTGGAAGCGGGGATGCCGCACTCGGAACCCATGATGGAAGCGCCCTTCTCCTCGTTCAGCAGGAAGTTGATCAGGGTAGCAGCCTCGGCAACGCACTTGCTGGTCTTGGTGATGGCCAGACCCATGGAGACCTTGGAGAAGCCGCCGTTGTTGTCGCCGAACTTGATCTCTTCGCCAACGGTGAAGCCGTCCTTGTTGGCGTCATCCAGAGCGGAGGAGTACTTGGAAGCAGCGGAATCCCACTCGAAGATGCCTGCAATCTTACCGGTGATCCACTCGTTGGACTGGTGGGTAGCGGTATCGGAGTTTGCAGAGTAGTAGGTCTTCAGATTCATCATGACGTGGCCATCCACCAGGCTCTTGATGAAGTCGATGCCCTCAGCGATCTCGTCCTCGGTATAATTCAGGGTAGAGGTGACGGGATCAGCCCAGTCCTTGCCGTACTTGGACTCGAGGTAGAACACCATCAGGATCATACGGTCGTATGCGCCCAGGTGCATGGGGTAGTAATCGTCGCCCAGCTTCTCCTTGAATGCCTTGCCGGCAGCCATCAGATCATCCAGAGACTTGGGAACTTCGGTGATGCCAGCCTTGTTGAAGGTGGTCATGTTCCAGAAGAAGATACGGCCGGTCATGGAAACGGGCACGCACTGCTGGCTGTTTGCAACGTAGCAGGCGTCCATGGCAGCGTCATCCCACTGGGTCAGATCCAGGAACTTGGAAACAGTGTTCAGGTCCACGAACTTGCTGCCGTCAGCAGAGTAGTTGTACAGCCAGTTCCAGTTCACCTGGCACACATCCTGTGCGTTGCCAGCGATGAAGGCAGCTGCCATCTTCTCTTCCCAGCCGGACCATGCGGCGAAGGTGGGCTCGATGGTGATGTTGGTGTGCTCAGCCTGGAACTCCTTGATGGCGTTCTGGTAAGCCTCGTGACGGCTGTCGCCGCCCCACCAGCTGATGGTCATGGAAACAGGGCCGTCAGACAGTGCCAGGCTCTCGTCTGCAGAAGCAGCGGGAGCGGAAGAAGCGGTGGAAGCAGCAGAGCTGGATGCAGCAGAGTTGCCGCCGCAGGCAGCCAGAAGGCCGGCAGCGCCCACAGCGCCGGTGACCTTCATAAAATCACGACGAGAAATTGCCTTGCTCATTTTTGTTCTCCTCCTAAATACAGAAAACATCATCTCGAACGGGGGTTCTGCACATACCCCGTTGTATACAATTATGATAACAAAACAACAACCAAAAAGAAAGACGCAAATTGCAGATATCTAAACAAAAAACGTACAAATATTGCTCTTGTTTTCGCGCAAGAATTGACGCCTTCGCTGAAATGAATAAACTTGGCTCGAAAAACTGTGCAACATGTATACTTCGCCATTTTGCATAGAAAACTGGGATGCATCATAGAGGGAACGTCGAATTTTGCAATAATTTTGTAAACATTCCGTTTCAGAACGTGGAAACGTTGCATATATTGTGGACGAACACCAGCTTAAAAAGCCCGGATGGGAGTCTTTGAACTGATATATCAATAGCGCAAAAAATGTTCACTCTGATATATCAATTGCGTGAAGCGGGCATCCGGCACCGGTCTGCAGGCGTGGAAATCGGTGCTTCTTCGCCCTTTTGGGGGGTGAAGAAGCACCGACAGCAACATATTTTGCGCTGCTGCGTGGACTGCGCCTGTGGGCTGGGAATAAAAAAGAAAGGCTGCCGTGTCGTTGGACACAGCAGCCTTGTATACAAGTTTATTCGACCCGCGAAGCAGCTTTTTCGGCGTAGAACGCGCGCTTTGCCTTGAAATAGCACTGGGGGCACATGCTCACGTACTGCACATCGTTTTCCAGATCGATGGCCACCTGCTCGCCCTCAAAGACGAATCTGCCGTTCACCCTGCGGCAGTTGCAGATGGCCTTGCGGCCGCAGGTGCAGATAGTCTTCATTTCCTCGATGGTGTGGGCCAGCTCCAGCAGGCGGGTAGAGCCGGGAAAGCCCTTGAGCGAAAAATCTGCCCGCAGGCCGTAGCAGATCACCGGAATGTTCAAATCCACCGTGACCATGAACAGCTGTTCTGCCTGCTGCGCAGTGAAAAACTGGCTCTCGTCGCACAGCACGCAGGCCAGCGGCGCACCGTCAGCGTTGGCCGTGCGCACGGCCTCGAACACGTCCGTCTCCGGCGGGATCAGCAGATCAGCCTTGCGGCGCACGCCCAGACGGCTCACCAGCTCACCGCCGCCCTTGGTGTCCACCTGTGGCTTGAGGATCAGCACCCGCATCCCCTGTTCTTCGTAGTTGTGGGCTACCTGCATCAGGGCGGTGCTCTTGCCGCTGTTCATCGCGCCGTAACGGAAATACAGTTTTGCCATTTGAAAAACTCTCCTTGCAGAAAGAACCCTCTCAGCCAAAGCCTGACGGCTTTGCCAGCTCCCCCGATGGGAGAGCTTTTCTGCATCTTCCGGGCAGGCTGTCCTTCGCCGGAGAAGCAGAAAATTTCCCGTCCCCACTCATAAAGCTCCCCTTTCGGGGGAGCTGTCGAGCGTATGCGAGACTGAGAGGGTTCAGCGGCATCTCAGGCTTTGACTGAGAGGGTTCTCTTATTACTTATAATAGGTACGTTCAGTCCTGATTGCGCAGGCGGTAGCCAAGGCTCATCAGGCTGTCGCCCAGATGGACGTTCTCCACCACCACATCGGGATACGGCACAGAGAGGTCATAGTGGGAGAAGTTCCAGAAGCCCTCGATGCCCAGATCCACCAGACGGCCGCTGACCTGTTCCGCACCGTCGCGGGGCACACAGAGCACTGCGACCTTGGGGTGATGCTCGGCACAGAAAGACTCCAGCTCGTCGATATGGCGGATCTGGATGCCGCTGATCTCCTTGCCCACCTCGCTCTGTGCCACATCAAAGGCGGCGATCAGGCGGTAGCCGTTGGTATCGGTGGTGATAAAGCGGCTCACTGCCTTGCCCAGACGGCCGCAGCCGATCAGGATGGTGGGCAGGCGGTCGCCGTTGCCGAACAGCAGGCCTTCCAGAATGGAGAGCAGGTTTTCCACCGAGTAGCCGATGCCCTGCCGGCCATTCACATCGCCGATGCAGTTGAAGTCCTGCCGTACCTGCGAAGCGGTGGTGCCCATCTGAGCAGCCAGCTCGCGGGAGGAAATGCTGTTGATGCCGTCTGCCTGCAGAGAGCACAGATAGCGGTAATATTTGGGAAGACGCTTGATAACGGGAAGCGAAGCCCTTGCAGGAGTGTTCATAGAATACTTTCTCCTTTCGCTCTATCGCAGTACTTGCCGCAGCTGCCTGCTTTACAGATACGGCGCAGAGAAACCCCGATCCGTTTACGGGTTCATATTGCAGATATTACAGTCAATTATTTAAAGTATACTGCACCGATGGAGAATGTCAAATCATTCTCAAAAAATTTTTATGAAATGTTACCGCTTTTTTGCTGCAGCGGGTCTGCATAGCCCGGCACAGGCTGGGGAATGCTGACAGAAAACGCAGGAGGAAAGCATATGAATGATGAAACGCAGCTGACCGACGCGCGTCGGCTGGAAAAGGAAGAGATCGAAGATCTGGGCACGGTCACGCTGGCCCGCGGGGAGCATGTGATCCACTGCCTGACCGTCATCGGCCAGATCGAAGGCCATTCGGAAGCGCCGCAGGGCCAGAAGACCACGAAGTATGAGCATGTCATCCCGCAGCTGGTGGCCGCGCAGGAAGACCCCCGCATCGAGGGCCTGCTGGTGTTGCTGAACACGGTAGGCGGGGATGTGGAAGCGGGCCTTGCGCTGGCGGAGCTGATCGCCAGCGTGTCCAAACCCAGTGCAACGCTTGTGCTGGGCGGCGGGCACTCCATCGGTATCCCGCTTGCCGTCAGCGCCCGGCGCAGTTTCATCGGTGCCCCAGCCACCATGACCGTGCACCCGGTGCGGCATTCCGGTGTCATTCTGGGGGTGCCGCAGACCATGCGCAGCTTTGAGCAGATGCAGCAGCGCATCACCGGCTTTGTGGCGGCCCACAGCGGCATGACCGAAAAACGCTACACCGACCTGATGCTCCACACCGGCGAGCTGGTGATGGACATGGGCACCGTGCTGGATGGACGCCGGGCCGTGAAGGAAAAGCTCATTGATGAGCTGGGCGGGCTTTCGGATGCGCTGGCGTGGCTGTATAAAGAGATTGAACGCAAATGAAGGCCGATTTTGTACAACAATAGGTTTGCCATTTCCTTCCCTGCGTGGTACAATAATAAAATCAAATAGTGTGTCTACTACAAACGCGGGGAACAAAGAAACATGGCAACAAAAAAACGTAAAACGACAACACGGCGCGCAGCATCACGCAAAAAACGCGCCGAACAGCGGCTTCCGGCGGGGCTTGGCACCCTGTTTGCAGGCCTTTTGCTGGTGGTGCTGGCCTTTGTGGAGGGAGATTCGGCATGGAAGGCCCTGCACGATGTGCTGTTCGGACTTTTTGGCTGCGGCAGTTTTGTGCTGGGCGCGGCAGTGTGCTGCCTTGCTGTGCAGTATACCCGGGGCGAAGACCTTCTGCCCAAGATCTTCAAGCTGGTTCTTGGGCTGGTGTTTGCCTGCGGCACGGTGATCGTTTTTTCCGATATCCAGCCGCAGGGCATGTCGGCATTCCAGATGACAGCTGCCTGCTACGCAAACGGCGTGAATGCATGGATCGGCGGCGGTGCGTTGCCCTGCTGGGCGGCAGCCTGCTGCTGCTGTGCGGACGGCCTGCGGCAACCCTTATCATGATCGTGCTGGCACTGTGTGTCAGCCTGTACATTTTTGATCTGACCCCGGCAGAGGTGTGGCAATGGCTGTGCGCTGCGTTTGGCGGCGTGCACGCAAAGGGTGCGGCCATGGCGCAGCAGAGCGCAGCCCGCCGCGCTGAACGTGCCGCTGCCCGCGCGGCAGAAGCCGAGGCTGAGGAAGACTACGACGAAGCAGAAGATGAATACCGGGATGAGGAAGATGCCGAAGAGGAGATGGAAACTTCGGCTTTCCGCATCGGTGTGCCGGACTGGCTGAACGGCATCCGCCACTGGGGCCACAAGGTGACCGAAGAGATGGAGGCGGAGGAGCCGGAGGTCGCCCCGCAGCC
>OBVH01000619.1_pt1 | contig 15831 bp, 14 predicted proteins | sample 1495001 | NCBI WGS metagenome assembly OBVH01 (sample SAMEA2579959, study PRJEB22360) | human gut metagenome
TATGTTTATCTAAAGGATAAGGAAGTAGCAAATCAGTTTATGATTGATGCCGAAAGTGAGGGTTTCACTTTTAGTGACGGAAAAAAGCCAACAGAAAGAAAGACTTCTGATATTATGGCAGTCAATAGGGACAACACAATTAATTATGTTGGTACTGTAGGTCATATTGCATATCAGTCAGCTGACAAAATCGGGAAAGAACCACTTATTAAGATCGATTATAGCAAAGTGTTGCAACATTCAAAGTAAAATCAATACAATATGTAATAAGAAAAGCAGATGACTAAACTTTACCCGGTTTGATCACCTGCTTCCTTTTTGCTGGATGCGATAACCGCATCCAGCAGTGCCACCTTCTGTTCAGATGGACAATTCAGTTTTTGAATGTAGCGATTGACCGTATCTGCGTTGACACCGGCAACTCGTTCTGCCAGCTCACACTTTCCTTTTTCTGTTTTCAGATAATGGACAATTACATTGATTGGAGCACTCTTTCTTGCGATACCACGCACCTCCCGGATACTTTCAGTCTATGCCAGAGAAGTTGTCCGCTATGCCTAGGAAGCTTCATCGGATTCCCTACTTCAAAAGTTGGAAATCTATGCTATAAGGTCATGATATTCGGAACTTCTTTCGTGGTATCAGTTTACTAAGAAAATGTCAAAGGCACATTTTCTTAAATTAAACAATATACTATATCTATAAACGAAAAAATTTGGATTCTACATGCAGAAATGTTGTGAAGTCCAGTTCTTTTATTACAGAGAAATGGTTTTATTGAGATTCGTTATTTTTGCCCTTATTTTTATGAGTTTTCTTGACAAAAAAATGAAAGCGAAGTATAATTATTAAGGTTCGAAAACGAACAGTTCAAAATAGAAGAAGGTGTGCTTGTGATAAATTATTTTGCACATTGTGTTGATGTCGAAGAAGTGTATAAAAATGAGGTAGCTCCTGTCTGTGAAAAATACAGATTGACCTATATGGAGTTTACAATTCTTATGTTTTTAACAAATAATCCCCAGTATGATACAGCTACTCATCTTGCAAAATACCGTCATCTTGCAAAATCTCATGTATCAATTTCCATTCGTTCCTTGCAGGAAAGAGGATTGGTGTTAGGTGAACATAGGGAAGGAAATCACAGAACCATTCACTTAAGTGTGTCAGAAAAAGCAGCAGATATGATTGCAGATGGGCGTGCGGCACAAACCAGATTCTGTGAAGTAATATTCGCAGGGTTTTCAAAAGAGGAAATGGAAAAGTTACAACAGTTTACAGAGCATGTAAATAGAAATGCCAAAGAATATATGAAGGATTAGGAGATGTTTGTAGTGGAAAATAACAAGGATTTTTTAGGTACACAGCCCGTTGGAAAATTGCTTTTTAAGTTGGCAATTCCTACGGTGATAGCACAGTTGATCAATATGTTGTATAACATTGTTGATAGAATCTTTATCGGTCATATACCGGATGCAGGCAGTCTTGCTCTGACGGGTGTCGGTGTGACTATGCCTATTATTATGATTGTGTCGGCATTTGCAGGACTTGTAAGTTCAGGAGGTGCGCCACGTGCTTCTATTTCGATGGGAAAAGGCAATATGGACAGTGCAGAGCAAACGCTTGGTGGATGTTTTCTTTTACAGGTAATTGTTTCAATCGTTCTGACAGTGGTACTTTTACTGTTTGGAGAAAATTTGCTGTTAGCTTTTGGAGCCAGTGAGAACACCATTTCGTATGCTACTTCATATTTGAATATTTATGCTTTTGGAACGTTATTTGTGCAGTTGACACTGGGCATGAATGCATTTGTAACTGCTGAAGGGTTTACGATGATATCCATGGTATCCGTTGCTATCGGAGCAATTCTAAACATCGCACTTGATCCAATTATGATTTTTGGATTGAATATGGGTGTGCAAGGTGCTGCTTTGGCAACTGTTATTTCGCAGGCAGTTTCATGTATCATTGTTGTGGCATTTTTGTGCAGTAAGAAATCAATACTTAGACTGAAACGCAAGAATCTGAATATAAAGCCCAAAGTTGTGTTCCCATGCATTGCACTTGGAACTGCAGCATTTATTATGCAGGCGAGTGAAAGCGTTATATCCGTATGCTTTAATTCTTCCCTGCTGAAATATGGCGGAGATATTGCGGTAGGTGCAATGACGATTCTTACCAGTGTCATGCAGTTTGCAATGCTTCCTTTACAGGGAATTGCACAGGGAGCGCAGCCAATTACAAGCTATAATTATGGAGCAAACAATACGGAACGTGTAAAAAAGACTTTTCGTGTTTTATTAACAGTATGTCTGATTTATTCTGTCACACTCTGGCTGGCTGTAATGCTTTTGCCACAATTCTTTGTGAGCATTTTTACTCCGGAGACAGCGATGATCGAGTTTGCATCAAAAGCTCTACGTATCTATATGGCAGTGGCGTTTATGTTTGGTATTCAGATAGCCTGCCAGATGACCTTTACAGCACTTGGCAATGCGACAAGTTCTATCATTGTGGCAGTTACAAGAAAATTTATTCTACTGTTACCATTGATTTATATTATGCCACATATGGTTTCAGACAAAACCATGGGTGTTTATCTTGCAGAGCCGGTAGCAGATTTCATAGCAGTAACCTTTACTGCAATTTTGTTCTACTTCCAATTTAAAAAAGCTATGAGAAAGATCGAATCGTACTCTGTATAACAGTTAAGGATCACTTTGTAATTATAGCGGTTGGAATGCTTCCTTACATAATTGAAATGCTTGAACTGCTTGAACTGCTTAACAAGGAGAAATACAATATGTGTCGCTAGAATATAACCATAGACACGAAATGTTGAACAAGCTATACTTATAGAAAAAGGAGTTCAACACAATGGCTAAAAATCAAAAATCATACACCCCAGAGTTTAAAAAGCAGATTGTTGATCTGCATTGTAAAACCGGCAAAGGTGTAACTGAACTAAGTAACGAATATGGCATTCCAAAAGGCACAATCTCTACATGGATTAAAAATCTTGCTCCGGTAATTATTACAGAGGAAGAGACTATTTCTTTAAAGGAATAGTCTCTTCAGAAAAAAATGAAAGACCTTGAAATTGAGAATGAAATATTAAAAAAAGCTACTGCCATATTCGCCAAAAATCAATACAAAAAGAATCAGGGAGTAGTTCCGGATGATAAAGAAAATATCCTTAATCGTGATTTTAGTGCTGACACAGTATTTAAAAAACTTGTAACTGATATCCCATATATCCATGTAGTAAATGAAGGATGGACTTATCTTGCATCTGTAATGGATTTATATGATCGCACACCAACCTACCAAAAGGCAAGGTGGTAAAGCTTAACCGATGGTGTGTATATATTTAGACTGGTCAACATCTATCGGTAACGATGGGTGTTATTTTTTTACCTCTCTTTGTGGAATTATTACTCAAAGGGAGAATTTTTATGTCAAGAATTAAAAACTTATTAGCAGAAAATGAAGGAAGAATCTATGTTTATCTAAAGGATAAGGAAGTAGCAAATCAGTTTATGATTGATGCCGAAAATGAAGGTTTCACTTTTAGTGACGGCAAAAAGCCAACAGAAAGAAAACCATCAGATATTATGGCAGTTAATAGGGACAACACAACTAATTTTGTCGGTACTGTAGGTCATATTGCTTATCAATCAGCAGACAAAATCGGGGAAGAACCACTTATTAAGATTGATTACAGTGAAGTACTGCAACAGTCAAAGTAAAATCAATATGTAATAAGAAAGGCTGATACCATTTAGGTGTTAGCTATTTCTGTTTAAATAAAAATTATAAGTACAAGCAAAATGCCAAATTCATTGAATAAAATGTACTAGTAATTTGGAGGTGGTGTTGTGCTGGAATTTATAAATTTTTTAGGTCAGTATATTTTTACTTTTATTCTTCACATATGTGGTAACGGAAAATTTCCTAAACCATTATCGGAGGAGAAAGAAAAGGAATACCTCCTAAAGTCCAAGAATGGTGATATTAAGGCAAGAAATATTTTAGTAGAACATAATTTGCGATTAGTAGCACATATTATCAAGAAATATTATGCAGTAAATGTTGACCAAGATGATTTAGTTTCAATCGGTACAATAGGACTTATAAAGGCCATAAATACATTTGATATGGACAAAAATATAAAACTCAGCAGTTATGCATCAAGGTGTATTGAAAATGAAATTCTAATGCACTTTAGAAATCTGAAAAAGTCCTCACAAAATGTTTCTTTAGAAGATGCAGTTGATATTGACAAAGACGGTAACACCCTAAAATTAATGGACTTACTTTCTATTGATGATGACTTTGCAGATAACCTAGATAAAAAGTTAAATCTCCAAAAGATTAATAAGTACCTAACTGAAACCTTAACTAAAAGAGAATTACAAATTATCAATCTGAGATATGGACTTAATGGAAGTAAACCACTAACCCAAAGAGAAGTATCTTCAATTATGAATATATCTAGGTCATATGTTTCAAGAATAGAGAAAAAGGCATTGGAAAAACTAAAAGAAAGGTATGACAGTAACTGATTTCATAAGCGAGTAAAGAGGAATTATCCTAATTACTCGCTTTTTCTATTGACAAAATAATTATGTGGGATTATAATATAACAGTGTTATATAACAATGTTATATGAGGTGCGGTATGATAAATAAAGATAATGGAACACTTGAAAATATTTTAAATGCAGGTAAGGAAGAATTTTTAGAAAAAGGTTTCTTATCTTCATCATTAAGAAATATTGTAAAGAAAGCTAATGTAACTACAGGTGCATTTTACGGCTATTTCTCTAACAAAGAGGCCTTGTTTAGTGGTCTTGTTGAAGAACAAGCAAAAACCGTAATGCATATGTTTATGGAGTCACAAGAAGAATTTGATAGTATTCCTGATGAAAATAAAAGAGAAAATATGGGCAGTTGTTCCGGAGATTGTATTTCAAGATGTGTAGAATATATTTACGATAATTTTGATATTTTTAAGTTGATTATCTGTTGTTCACAAGGTACACCATATGAACACTTTATTCACAATATGGTTGAAGTGGAAGTTGAGTCAACTTATAGATTTATTGAAGTACAGAGGAAACTAGGTTACCAAGTACCGGAAATAGATAAGAAACTTTGTCATATTCTTGCAAGTGGTATGTTTGGTGGAATGTTTGAAATTGTAAGACACAATATGCCTAAAGAAGAGGCAGTTGTATATGTTAAGCAACTTAGAGATTTCTATACCGCAGGTTGGGAAAAAATTATGGGGTTCTAAAACCCTATATTTTTTACATATAGGTTAGCTATAACTAACTAATTTTTAGGAGGGATTTTATGAAAAAGAAATCAAATCTATCAACCCTAATGGAATATGCAGGCAAATATAAATTCCTTACATATCTTTCATGGGTACTGTCGGGTATTAGTGCATTAGTAGCATTAGTTCCTTTCATTTACATTTGGAAAATTATCAAAGAAATTCTTGATAATATTTCTGATTTAAGGGATGCAGAGAACCTTGCATACTATGGTTGGATGGCAGTTATTTTTTCTGTACTTGCTATACTGATTTATATATGTGCTTTAATGTGTTCCCATTTATCAGCCTTTAGAGTACAAGCAAATTTAAGAAAAACTATGACTCACCATATTACAACATTACCACTGGGCAAGATTGAATCTTTCGGTAGTGGTAAATTAAGAAGTATTATTAATGAGTCTAGTGGTGCAACAGAAACATATCTTGCTCACCAATTACCTGATATGGCAAATTCTTTCGTAACACCTATTGCGTTATTATTTATGTTATTCTTCTTTGATTGGAGATTAGGTCTCCTTAGCCTTATACCGGTTGTGTTAGCCTTTGTTATTATGGCAACTATGACAGGTAAGAGAATGCAAAAGAAAATGGAAGAATACCAAAATGCCCTTAATGATATGTCAAATGAGGCAGTTGAATATGTAAGAGGTATTCCTGTTGTAAAGACCTTTGGTCAATCAGTATTTTCATTTAAAAGATTTAAGGGTGCTATTGACAGATATAGCAAATGGGCAATTTCTTATACAAAAGAATTGCGTATGCCTATGACAATCTATACTATGCTTATTAACGGTGTATTTGCATTTTTAATCGGTGCAACTTTGTTCTTTACAAGAGATACTATCACAACAGAGTTTATCCTAAATTTAATTTTCTATATAATCATTACACCTATTATTTCAGTAACATTGACTAAAACAATGCATGCAACTGAAAATAATCAAATTCTAAATGATGCAATGAATAGAATTAACTCTGTATTAGAGTTAAAACCACTTTCATCTTCAACAACTACACAGTCACCTAAGGATGGTTCAGTTCAGCTAAAGAATGTTTCTTATAGCTATGATGGTGAGAAAAAGGCATTAAATAATGTTAGCCTAAAAATCAATTCAGGTGAAACAGTAGCATTTGTAGGACCATCAGGTGGTGGTAAATCTACTTTAGCAAATATTATTGCAAGATTCTTTGATCCTAACAGTGGTGAAGTTCTAATCGGCAATATTAACTCAAAGGATATTTCAAAAGAAGAATTGATGAATACTGTTTCATTCGTATTCCAAAACAGTAGATTAATCAAAGGTACTATCTATGATAATGTAAAACTTGGCAAAGAAGATGCCACAAAAGATCAAGTATTGTCAGCACTACAGAAAGCCCAATGTATGGATATTATAAATAAGCTACCTAACGGTATTGATACATTAATAGGCACTAACGGTATTTATCTATCAGGTGGTGAATGTCAGAGAATAGCTATTGCCAGGGCAATATTAAAGGACAGTCCTATTGTTATTCTTGATGAGGCAACTGCATTTGCTGATCCTGATAATGAAACAAAAGTACAACAAGCATTTAATACACTTTCAAAGGGTAAAACAGTTATTATGATTGCCCATAGACTTTCAACAGTTATTAATGCTGACAAAATCTTTGTTATTAATAACGGTGAAATTGCAGAAAGTGGTTCAAGTGAAGAATTAATTAATCCTAATGGTATCTTCAGTAGTATGTGGAAGAACTATCAGACCTCTGTAAATTGGAAAGTTAAGAAGGAGGTAGTAAAATGATTAAGAAAATTCAAAAGAAATATGCACTTTCTCATAAGGGTGCAGTAGATTTAGTAAAAGGTATATTGGCTTGTACATTGCAGAATATTGTATTTATGTTGCCTGTAGGTTTGCTTTATCTATTAGTAGATGATTTACTAAAGGGTAGTATTAGCCAAAGTCATATTGTATTTTATATTGTAGGTTCTGTTGTAGCACTTCTTTTAATTGCTTTATCAACCTACTTACAATATAACTGTACATTCCTTGCTACCTATGTAGAAAGTGGTGTAAGAAGAATTACTTTAGCCGAAAGACTTAGAAAAATTCCACTTTCATTTTTCGGTAAAAAAGATTTAGCAGATTTAACCTCAACTATTATGGCTGACTGTACATATCTTGAAACTGCTTTTTCTCACTTTATTCCACCACTATTTGGTGCAATTATTTCTACAACATTAATTGCAATTAGTTTATTTTTTGTTGATTGGAAACTTGCCATTGCCTCATTGTGGGTATTGCCTATAGCTTTTTGTATTGTTTTGTTCTCATCAAAAATTCAGCAAAAGCTTAATAAAAAGTCTATGAAAGCAAAGATTGAATGTGCTGACGGTATTCAGGAATGTATCGAAACTATCCAGGATATTAAGTCTAATAATGCAGAAGGAACTTATCTAAAGGGACTTGATAAGAAAATTGATAATGTTGAGAAACAAGCTATTAAAACTGAATTTGGTACAGCAGTATTTGTTGGTTCAGCACAAATGATTTTGAAACTTGGTATTGCTACAACTGCCTTAGTTGGTGCATATCAGCTTATAAACGGTAGTATTTCTGTAATCACAATGTTTGTGTTCTTACTTGTAGTATCAAGACTATATGACCCACTACAAGGTTCATTGCAAAATTTAGCAGCAATTATTGCATCAAAGACAAATATCGGAAGAATGAACGAAATCCTTGATCATGATATTCAGCAAGGTGCTGAAAAGATGGATAATAAGGGTTATGATATTGATTTTAATAATGTTTCATTCTCTTATAACGGAAAAGAAATAATTCTTAACAATGTGACATTTACTGCAAAACAAGGTGAAATCACTGCTTTAGTAGGTCCTTCCGGTGGTGGTAAAACAACAGTTTCAAGACTGGCAAGTAGATTTTGGGACACAGATAGTGGTATAATCACAGTAGGTGGTATGGATATTTCCAAGATTGAACCGGAAACATTACTTTCACTTTATTCAATAGTTTTCCAAGATGTTACACTATTTAATAACACAATTATGGAGAATATCCGTATCGGTAGAAAAGATGCCACAGATGAAGAAGTGCTAAAGGCAGCTAAACTTGCAAATTGTGATGAATTTGCAAAGAAGTTACCTAATGGTTATAACTCAGAAATCGGTGAAAATGGTTGTGAACTTTCCGGTGGTGAAAGACAGAGAATATCTATTGCCAGAGCATTTCTAAAGGATGCACCTATTATTCTACTTGATGAAGCAACTGCATCCCTTGATGTTGAAAATGAAACTCTTATTCAAAATGCACTTTCAAAACTTATTAAAGATAAAACAGTTTTGATTATTGCCCACAGAATGAGAACAGTTGCAGATGCCGACAAGATTGTTGTTTTAGCTAATGGTACAGTTGCCGAAAGTGGCACACCAACAGAACTTGAAAAACAAAATGGCATTTATAGTCATATGGCTAGTTTACAAAAGCAAAGTAACAGTTGGACTATTAAGTAACTTGAATTAAATTATTGTAAAATAAAATTTAAAGGTGAATGTGTTTTGAAATACATTCACCTTTTTGTATATTACTACTTGAAATTTTTGCAACTTAGGTTATATAATATTTATGGCGAAAAAAGTAGGGAAGATGATGTAAATGGCTATTGCCAAAAGAAAAACAAATTTAATGACACAAGGTAATATAGTTAAGCAAATATTATTCTTTTCAATACCACTTATTTTAGGAAATTTACTTCAACAACTTTACAGTACAGTTGATTCAATTATAGTAGGTAACTTTGTAGGCAGTAATGCCTTAGCAGCAGTAGGCTCCAGTACATCACTGATTTATTTGTTAATAGCCTTTAGCCAAGGTGCAGCAACAGGTGCCGGTGTTGTAGTATCTCAGTATTTAGGTGCTGAGGATAGAAAGAGAACCCATGATGCAGTTCATACAGCAGTAGCAATTTCAATAATCCTAGGTTTAGTTTTAACAGTTGGTGGTGTTTTTCTAAGTAGGCAAATACTTATTTGGATGAATACTCCTAAAGAGGTTTTAGGTGACTCAGTTACATATTTAAGGATATATTCAGGTGGCTTATTATTTAATGTTGTATATAATATGGCATCAGGTATTCTTAATGCAGCAGGTAATTCAAAACGATCACTTTATTATTTAGGCTATGCCTCAGTTACAAATATCATACTTGATATTGTGTTTATCAATATTTTAGGTATGGGCGTTGAGGGTGCAGCTATTGCAACAGATATTAGCCAAGTAGTTTCTTGTATATTAGCAATAGGTTATTTGGTAAAAGTAAATGAACCTTATAAAATTAAGTTAAAAGATATAAAGCTTAATAAATCTACTGCCGGTAGAATAATCAAAATCGGTTTACCTACCGGTATTCAGAATATGACAATTTCACTTTCAAATGTATTAGTACAGTCAAGTGTAAATCAGTTTGGTGCATCAGCAATGGCCGGTTTTGGTGCATATATGAAGATAGATGGTTTCAATATTTTACCGGTATTAAGCTTCAGTATGGCTATTACCACATTCGTAGGTCAAAATTATGGTGCAAATAAAATTGACAGAGTAAAAAAGGGTATGTGGATTACACTAGCAATGGGTGCAGTTTATACTATCATAACAGGTATTTTACTTCTAACTTTCTCAACACCATTAATGCGACTTTTCACAAATGACCCTAATGTAATAGAATATGGCAAATTAGCAATGGATTACTTCTGTCCATTCTATATTTTAATCAGTTGCTTACAATGCTTAGCCGGTACAGTTAGAGGAACAGGCAAGAGTATCCCACCAATGGTTGTACTACTAACTTCAATGTGCCTATTTAGAATAGTATGGTTACAAGTGGTATTACCTTTCTTTAGTACAATAGACGGTATCTATGTTTTGTATCCGGTATCTTGGATGGTAGGTCTAGTATTAATGGTCATCTATGTGTGGAAAGGCAAATGGCTAGTCCCTCATACGGTAAGTTGATATTCCAGAGATGATTATATGACTCAAAAATCATTAAAGATACTATGAAGAAAACAGGTTTTTCAGCTCAAATGATTGAATCATCAGAGCAAAGGTCTACAAACAGTTTTTTGTTTAATTTGGCAATGGGTGTACTGTTGTTTACAATTTTCGGTATGTCACTTAATACATATATGGTAATAGGTTTCTATATTATTTTTGGTATCGGTTGCGGTATAGCTTTTGGTAATACTATGACTATCGGTAACTTGCGACTTCCTGTTCAGCAAAAGGCATATGGTAATACTTCTTTTAATACATTAATGCAGTTTGCAGGAGCAGTTGGTACAAGCGTATGTGCAGCTTTAGTTTCATCAGCACAAAGTATGGATAATTCTATGAATTTTGCTGAGAAAACTGCTAGTGGTTCTACTCATAGTTTTATTTTCTTATTAATACTTGCAGTTGCATGCCTTGCACTTCAAGTTATCGGATTTAAAACATATAAAGAGAATTAAATACATACATAATTATTAAAAAGAAACAGACACCAACTTTTTACAGTTGATGTCTGTTTTTATGTATCATCATTCTTCTGTTGATGATGTTTCTTCAATTTTCTTAACTTCTTTATCTTTATTTTTCTTATCGGATAAAGGAGTCATAGACTTTGCACAAATCATCATTGTTGATGCATTGTGAAGTAAAGCTGAAAGGGAAGGAGTAATAACACCCATAAAACCAAGTAAAAGTAGGGAAGAATTAAATCCTAAAATAAATCTGTAATTTTTATGAATTCTCTCCATCAATTCTTTACTTAAAATTCTAATTCTAGCCAGCTGATTTAGTGAAGAATCTTTAATAGTAATATCAGCAGTTTCTCTTGCAATGTCTGATGCATCATTCATTGCTACAGATACATTAGCAGCAGCCAAAGCCGGTGTATCATTAATACCGTCACCAACCATAATTACACAGTGACCTTTTTCTTTCAAGTCTTCTATGTACTTATGTTTGTCTTCAGGTAGTACCTGATACTTGTATTCTGTAATGCCGAGTTGTTCAGCAGTCGTTTTTGCTGCCTTATAACTGTCACCTGTAAGCATAACAATATTACTGATACCAAGGGACTTTAGTTCAGTAATAGCATCCCTAGCATCATCCCTTGGAGGGTCACTAATACAAATAACACCGACTAATTCATCACCAATAGCTAGGTAAAGTACAGAACAAGCACCGGACTTTTCATTGATAAGTTCTTCTTGTTCATCAGTAACAGTTATGTTTTCATCTTCAACAACAAAGTGTTTGCTACCGATAATAGCTTTCTTGCCATGTAGTGTAGTAGAAATACCATGTGCTACAACATAGTTAACTTCAGTATGTTCCTCTAAATGAGCAATACCTCTTTCATTAGCAGCATTTACAACTGCGTTTGCTACACTGTGAGGGAAATGTTCCTCAAGACAAGCAGCAATTTTTAATATTTCTTCTTCACTGTATTTACCAAATGAAACTATCTTTTCAAGTGTAGGTTCAGCATTAGTTAGTGTACCTGTCTTGTCAAATACAATAGTATCAGCATTTGAGAATGCTTCAAGGTATTTACAACCTTTAATAGTAATATCGTGTACTGCAGCCTCTCTAATAGCAGAAATTACTGCAATAGGGGTTGATAGCTTAATAGCACAAGAATAGTCAACCATCAAAAGTGAAAGAGCCTTGTTTACATTTCTTGTGAAAATCAATGTTAAGAAGAATCCTAGGAAACTGAATGGTACAATTCTGTCAGCTAAGTTTTCTGCGTTACTCTGTACACTGGCCTTTAGATTTTCTGAATTATCAATTAGTTCAATAATCTTGCTAATCTTTGTGTTAGAAGAAAGTTCTCTAACTTTTACAACAACAGAACCTTCTTCAATTACTGTACCTGCATAAACAGAAGTATCAGCAACTTTCATTACCGGTAGAGATTCACCTGTAATAGATGCCTCGTTAACAGTAGCTTCACCATCAGTAACAATACCGTCAATAGGAATAACATTACCTGTATGAATACGGATTTTATCCCCAACTTGTAGTTCTGTAATAGGTATCTCAACATCTTCACCGGAAGTTACCAGCCATACCTTATCAGTCTTAATAACTAGGCTGTCAGTTAATACAGCTTTTGTTCTTTCTCTAGTATATTTTTCCAGTAAGCTGGAAATTGATAGTAAAAACATAACTGTACTTGCAGTTTTAAAGTTCTTTCTGACAAAACAAGCGACAATAGATGCACTGTCCAGTACATCAACATTTAGCTTACATTCACTAAGTGCTTTTAAGCCATTTTTAATGTACTTAACACTGTTGTAAATTGTAAGTGCTGTGGCAATAGGGTTAGGCACAAATGCTTTGAAAAATACTCTCTTTAAAGCAATTTTAAGTAAACTGTCTTTAAATTCTTTATCAATTTCTTTTATGCCATATTCTCTTTTTTCTGTCATAGGAGCAAGAGTGTTTATATTAAGGTTCTTAACTAATTCAACAACCTTATCTCTGAAACCGGTCTTGTACATAACAAGAATACCACCGTTAATGCTTGTAACATCAACTTCTTTTACAAAACTACTTGTAGAAATATAAAATCGAATACTCTCCTCATATTCTTTAGGTATAGCATAGTTGCCACATCTGAAACGAATACGACAAGGTTTATCATATACAATTTTGAATTTCATTAATATTCACTTCTTATTATTCAGCTACTGCTTCTTCTGTAATACCTGCTTCAGTTTTAGCATCATAACAAATGTCAGAAGCTTCATCCTTAATGTTCTGGAATGTAGCCTTTGCATCATTCTGTAGCTTCATACCTTTTGCAAGACCTGTAACTGCTAGGTTTCTTGTCTTTTCAGACTTAAGTACTTTCTTACCTACAACTATTGCTGCTGCACCTGCAACTGCACACCATAATTTTTCATTCTTTAGAATGTCTAACATTTTAAAAACTCCTTTTGTGATTATTTTTGCAGTTAGTAAGCTATACCTAACTGCTTACAATTATTTTATTACAACACCTAAAAATAGTCAAGATTTTACAATCATTTTTATAAATTTTATGTTACTATTTTGATTGTTTTTATATGTAGATTATGTTATTATATTACCTGATTAAGTAATGATTTAGAACGAAAAGAGGAACAGTTATGATGATATTACAAGTGCTTTTATTGCTGGTTGGTTTCCTGTTACTCGTAAAGGGTGCTGATTGGTTTGTTGAGGGTGCTGCAAGTATTGCAAAGAAAATGGGAATACCTCAGTTAATAGTAGGGCTTACCATTGTAGCAATGGGTACAAGTATGCCTGAGGCAGCAGTTAGTATTACTGCTGCAATAAACGGTAATGCCGGAATTACAGTAGGTAATGTTGTAGGCAGTAATATTATGAATATATTGATTATTCTAGGTATTACTTCAGTTATAACAAGTGTTGCTATACAAAAATCAACTTTATATTATGAAATCCCCTTTATGATAGGTATTACTGTTGTAATGATGATATTCGGTTATACAGATTCAAAGATTACTTTCTTTGAAAGTGTAATTCTATGTATTTTATTTGTTGCTTTTCTTGGCTATCTTTTTTATATGGCTAAAAAGGGTTCACCTACCGAAGAAGAAACTGCAAAAGATTTTCCGGTTTGGAAATGCCTATTGCTTATGGTTATAGGTGGCATTATGGTAGTAAAGGGCAGTGACTTTGCAGTAGATGGTGCATCTTACATAGCAAAGTTCTTTGGTATGAGTGATAGATTTATCGGCTTAACTATTGTTGCATTTGGTACTTCACTACCTGAACTTGTAACTTCAATTACAGCAGCAAAGAAAGGTAATGTTGGTATAGCTATCGGTAATATAGTAGGAAGTAATATCTTTAATATATTATTTGTAATCGGTATTACAGGTCTTATCTGTGATGTGCCATTTGAAAGCAAGTTCTTAATTGATACTTGTGTAGCTATCGGTGCAGGTATAATTCTTTGGTTAGGTACAATTAAACATAAAGAATTGAGACGACCTTGTGGTATATTAATGTTACTTTGTTATGCCGGATATTTTGCATATTTATGTGTTAAGTAGCTTTTTAAAATTTAATATGAATTAAAAAGGTATCTCACAAACTTTAGTAAGTAAGTGAGATACCTTTTTTACATAACTATATTTATAAGAAAACAAAATATTAATCCTGTTATAGTCGGTAATATAATAGAAATCAAAGTCCATAATTTGCTTTTTGTTTCCTTATAAATAGTAAGACAAGTTGTTGAACAAGGGAAGTGCATTAATACAATAATTATCATACAAATTGCAGTTTTTATTGTCCAACCATTACTGATTAGTAGGTTACTTAATGCTCCTAGGTCACTACATTCAACAAGTGTACTACTGCCACAATAAGCCATTAACATAATGGGAATTACAATTTCATTAGCCGGAAAGCCTAGTAACAATGCAATAAGTATTTCACCGTCAAGTCCAAATACTTTTCCAATCGGATTAAGAAAATTAACAATATAACTTAATATAGTGTAGTCATTGATTTTAATATTACCACATAACCAAATTATAGCACCGGCAGGAAAAGCCACAACTAATGCTCTAAGCAACACGAAAACTGCTCTATTCTTAATTGACTCATAAATAGTAGCAAAAATTTTAGGTTTCTTGTATTTAGGCATTTCCATTACAAAATCTTTGTTTCCATTTTTCAGTATAGTTTTGCTAAGTAAAAATGAAATACCCATAGAAACAATAATACTTAATATAATAAATCCCGTAAGTATTAATGCAGATACAAGTGATCGTAATTTACTGCTAAAGTAAGAAGTCATAAATATAGTGATAATGGAAATAAGTGTAGGAAACCTACCGTTACAAGGTACAAAGTTATTTGTAACAATAGCATTTAGCCTTTGCTCTCTGTTGTTAATTATCCTACAACCGGTAACACCACAAGCATTGCAACCAAAACCCATACACATAGTTAATGCTTGTTTTCCACTGCAATTAGCTTTACAAAACACTCTGTCTAAATTAAATGCAACTCTAGGTAAATAACCAAAATTCTCAAGTAAAGAAAATATAGGGAAGAAGATAGCCATAGGTGGCAACATAACTGCAACTACCCATGTTACTGTCCTATATACACCATCACATATTAAAGAAATTATATAACTAGGCAAAGAAATATAGTTTAAAAATTCATATAGATATTCTCCACCTTTAGCAAATATATAACTCAAAAAATCACTGGGATAGTTAGCACCAATAATAGTAATATACAGTACCATTGCAAGTAACAAAAACATTATAGGAATACCTGTAACTTTTGAAGTAAAAATCTTATCTAACTTTCTTTGCCTGTCATTGCACCTGTCATCAACAACTTCTTTAATAATATTTTCCTTATCAAGTTTTCTATGTTTTATAGGTGTAGGAAAATGATT
>OBVH01000649.1_pt1 | contig 15102 bp, 6 predicted proteins | sample 1495001 | NCBI WGS metagenome assembly OBVH01 (sample SAMEA2579959, study PRJEB22360) | human gut metagenome
AAAATCTCTTTCTAAGCCCCGCTAGTCCGAGATCCCCGGGGCTTATCCTGGCAAAATCTCTTTCTAAGCCCCGCTGGTCCGAGATCCCCGGGGCTTATCCTGGCAAAATCTCTTGCTGCGCCCCGCTGGTCCGATATCCCCGGGGCCTATTCTGACAAAATCTCTTTCTGCGCCCCGATGTCCCAGTATCGACGAGGCTTATTACGGCAAAATCCTTATCTACGCCCCGATATCCCGGTATCGACGGGGCTTATTACGGCAAAATCCTTATCTGTGCCCCGATGTACAAAGGTGGAGGGTATAATCGACCTGATTTTGTCTCACATACCCGCTTTCGCAAGTTCTGCTGGGTACAGATAGCTTGTTTTTGCCTCCCATACCCTCGCCAACACAAATACATAAAAATACTGACAGGCAGATATCTTCGCTGTCCATCAGTATTTTTGTCTGTCAATATTTATTTCATCAACGGTCTGTTACAGCCGGTTCGCCTTCACGTCCTCGAACTCTTGCAGCATTTCTTCGGAAGGAGCCTTGGTAGCGAGGCTGACTGCGATGATAGCGATGAGTCCCAGCCCGAAGCCTACTACCAGGGAATACAATCCGGTAGCTTTGCCCAGGGTCTGTCCGCCCACGAGAGGAATGTAATCCCAGATGATAACGGCAAGTGCACCGGTGACAATTCCAGCTACCGCTCCTGGGAAGTTGGTTCTCTTCCAATATAAGGACATCACTACCAGAGGTCCGAAAGCAGCACCTAAGCCTGCCCACGCATTGGATACCAGTCCCATTACGGTGTTGTTCGGGTTCCATGCGATGATGTAAGCCAGCACAGCTACCACCAGTACAGTGACACGGCTGACATTCATGACCGTCTTGTCATCCGCATCCTTCTTGAGCAGTCCCTTGAAGATATCCTCCGCCACACTGGAGGCGCTGACCAACAGCTGGGAATCCGCCGTAGACATGATCGCCGCCAGGATACCGCAGAGGAACAATCCTGCAACGAACGGAGCCCGCATCTCTACGGTAAATACCTTCTTGATCATCTCAATAAATACCTTCTCATTATTGCCATTCACCAGCTCCGGCAGATAAGCTCTGCCCAGGATACCGATAAATACTGCAAATCCCAGGGATAATGCTACCCAGCTGATGGCAGTAGCCTTGGACTTGGTCATTTCCTTCTCATCCCGGACTGCCATAAATCGTACCAGGATGTGGGGCATTCCGAAATATCCCAGTCCCCAGCCGAGACCGGAGATCACGCTGATGATATTGTTGCTGCCGTCACCGTTCTTCATCAGGTTCAGGAAGTTGGCACTGTCAGCACCGCTGGCTTCCAGACTGGCTGACAATGTAGTGCCGCCGGTTGTCAGAAAATGATAAGCGAACAGCGGTACTGCCAGAATACCGACTAGCATCAGCATACCCTGGATAAAGTCTGTCACACATACCGCGGTAAATCCGCCGAGGAAGGTATAGACCAAAACTACCAGCGCACCGATGGTCAGTGCCACATGATAATCAATACCGAACACGGACTCAAACAGCTGACCTCCGGCAGAAAGCGCAGACGCGCAATATACCAGGAAAAATACTACAATAGTAATAGAAGAAACCGCCATCAATACCTTCTTCTCATCATGGAAGCGGTTCTCAAAATAAGTCGGCAGCGTAACGGAATTGTTGGCGCGGATCGTATATCTGCGCAGCTTCGTGGCAATGAACAGCCAGTTCAGCGTCGTGCCGATGAAAAGTCCGATGGCGATCCAGCCGTCACCTCCGACACCGGTTAAGTAAATAGCTCCCGGCAGCCCCATCAGCAGCCATCCGCTCATATCCGACGCCTGCGCGGACAGCGCAGCGACGAAGCCGTTCAGCTTTCTGCCTCCCAAAAAGTAGTCTTCGGAATTGTTATTGCCCTTTGCATAAAACGCTCCGATAGCGATCATCATGAGTAAATACAGCACGAATGCCACAATTACCCAGCCTAACGTATTTCCTGTCATAATAGCCTCCTCAAATTTTTCTTCTTGTACATTTTCTTAATTGTATACAGTGATACGATTTATTATATACAAGAAATGGCTTATCGTCAACAGATTAGTTTGCTATCGCTGTAATGTGCGAAAGCCTGATTTGAATGTTATTTTGTCATGTTGACAGGCTGAGAATAGTTTGCTATTCTCTATCTATAAGTAAATTTTCTATTTCAAATCTTATTTAATTTCAGTATTTTGGTGAATCACCATAGTTTTCATTATTAAAACTGAGTGGCATTAAAATGTCTAAAATATGAAAGGGGAATTGATGAAAACATATATAGCATATTTTGATGAAACAGGGGATGACGGAGTAACAATGAATTCATCAGACCATTTTATTTTAACAAGTTTGTATATGCCTGCAGAGAGCTGGCAGCAAAATTTTGAAAAAATGCGTATTTTGAGAAGAGAATTAAAAGATAAATATGGCTTTCATGTATCAGAAGAGATGCATACAAAACATTTTTTGACGGATAAAAATCCATATCGTGAGTATCATTGGTCAAAAGAAACAAAACAAGATATAATAAAAGCATTTACGTTAACAATTGCAAAGATGGATTTAAAGATTGTAAATGTGATTATTGATAAGAAAAAATTTAAAGATAATAACTATCACGTTCTTGAAAATGCATTGAAATATAATATACAACGTATCGAGAATGACAGCGATGGGCAATGGAATTATTTAGTGATTACGGATGAGGGCAGAATAGCACCTATGAGAAAGACAGCCAGAGCTATACGTGCATTTAATCCGATCCAATCCAAATATTTGCCTGGGTTTGTCAATCATCCGATCAGCAATATGATCGAGGATATTATGGAAAAAAATTCATCAGAATCCTATTTTATTCAAATATGTGATTTCGTTTCATTTTTTGTACATTTATATTTCAAAATCGAAATTCGGAAAGAAGAGTTACCCAAACGAGTGGGAACTGTAATTGACAAACTCTTTGTAAAACGGGTTATGGTGACGTTAAAGGAAGCGGAAAAATTAAATTTGAAAGCAAATGAGACAAATATGTATGGATTAGTAATATATCCAAAATAAAACACCACCTACATCGCATTCGCGAGTTCAGTGGTTCATTTATATTATAATAAAAGGTAAGTATAGTGTCAATAATAAATGAAAAATAAGATTGCAAGACAAAAAGCCTCGCTACAGGTATCATCTCTGTAGCGAGGTTTCTATATTATTTACGTTATTCTTAGTTCTTCTTTCTTCTCGCCAGCATTCCTGCGAGTCCGGTCAGGGATATCGCAAAGAGCATCAGCCAGATACCGAGAGGATCTCCGGTAGCCGGAACCTTGTCCAGTTCCTGCGCAGTAGCAGCAGCGGTGGGAGCTGCGGCAGCTGAGTTGTCCGTACTGTCATTATTATCGTTATTGCCGGTGTTATTGCTGCCGGTATTATTGCTGCCGGAGGTGTTCCTTGCTACCGTAAAGCTGGTGCCTGCGGCGCCGTCTGTCCATACGATCTCAAAGGTGTGACTGCCCTCGGACAGAGTCTTCAGGTAATCTGCATGTAATTCGATGATCGTGGAGCCCTCACTCACGGTATAGTTCTTGGAATCAATGATATTCCCATCTACCTTTACATTCTGGAACTTGGAATATTCACCGTTTCCTCTGATTTTGAGACTTCTTCCGTCCGTATTCTGGTTCCAGGAGCCGTTCGCGCCTTCAATGATCTGATACTGTACCGTCAATACTACGGTATCGGTGGTAACTGAACCGGCCGCATTGCTGAGAACACACCGGTACTTAAATCCGTTGCAGTCTCTATCCGTTACTCCTATGGTGTAGGTTGCACCGGTAGCTCCGGTGATGTTCACAAATCCATTACCGTCGTTTCTGTCGATCTGCCACTGATAGGTTACGTCCGTACCGGTTGCAGTAACTTCAAACGTTGCTGTGTCTCCTACTGTCACAGATACACTCTTGGGCTGTGCAGTGACTGCCGGAGCGTCCACATGGTAAAGTTCGATTTCACCGGTCAGAATCTCATAATTGGTATCCGCAGGGATGAAGCGCCACTTGTAAGTCTTGTTCATCTCGACTGCCGTGTCATTGGGAAGTACACCTGCATCATCTATCCACTCCAGTGTACCGTCTGCCGGATGAATGGTGCTGCCTGCCAACGTCAGTCCTGCGTCTGCCAGGGTCATACCGCCTGTGGTAATCTTATTGTACTTCGGTTCACCGCTTGTAGCAGCCCGGGTAATCATAATGACAAAAGGTGCACTGGTGATCTCACTGTAATCGATATCACCTGCCTTGGTTGCTGTGATAACAACGCTTCCGACCTTAACCGGAGTCAGAACGCCATTCTGATTAATCGTTGCATTGCCTGTGCTGCCTGCATCCACTCTGTAAGTAATCTCACCTGTGCCGGAACCGCCGACCGTGCTCAGTAGCAGCTTCTGTCCATAGGCCACAGTGTTGTCACCGGTGATGCGCAGTGTCTCCTGAGGTTCTTTCGCCGTCAGGGTCAGTACTAAATCCTTGGTAAATTTTTCATAATTTGGATTGGAAATCGTTACCGTCCAACAGATGGTGTCATTTTCCGCACCGGCTGTCAGCCTGTAGGTGATCTTTCCGGCTGTATTAATCATAGCCGGTTCCACCTTTGCAGATCCCGAAGTTTGTGCCTCGGAAATGCTGTATGTCCATGTCTCCCCGGCAGGAAGTCCTGTGTAATCGGGTGTGAAGGTCTTCTGCTTCCGGTCGGAGAATTTCTGCTTTAAGTTCTCCTCCTGCAATACACCGCCCTTAGCCTGCGTAATCGCTACCTTTGCGGTGGTCATGTTGGAAACAAGCTTATAGTTGTCTGCCGCTTTTCCCTGCAGGGTCACCGTAACGGTAACTTTTTTGTCTGTGCCGACATTCGCATTAACCATCTTGCCGGTCGCGGTATAATCGGAACTTGTCAGCGTTGCAACAAGTGTGTTTGTGCTGTCTTTGAAGGTCACTTCTAAAATGGTCACGGAGGTATTATTCCGCTCGTAGCTGCGGTCTTGCGTGAGCGCGATTGCAATGCTGATAGGCTTTGCAGTAATAGTTGCCCTGGTCTTATATATTCCGCCGGTCAGTTCATAGTGAGAGGCAAACTCACCAAGAAGTTTTACCGTTACCTCTGCATCCTGTTTCCCGGCGTTTTCACTTTGGAAAGCACCGGTCACCGTGTAGTCCGTACCCGCTACCCGACCGTCTATTCTCACGTCTGCCTCGTTGGCAAAAACTACCCCTGTGACGTCAGCATTCACGTTTCCATCGTAATCCTTGTTAGCAACGGTAGCCTGTACAATATGGACACGTGCCTTATTCACCGTCAATTTATAGCTTGCCGTGCCTACCTTGTAGTTCGTTGTCTCGGCGGCTGTCGCGGTAATGGTGGTCTCGCCCACTCCGACAACGGTAACCTCACCTTTTTCATTCACAGTTACGACGGAATTGTCGCTGCTTTGGTAATTCACCGCGCCGTCACCCTTATTGGTGAGCTCATTGTTAGCAGGATTCGTTCCATAGGAGGTCGTCACAGCAGGCTTCTCGAAGTTCAGCTTCGGATCCGCCTTCTCAATGGCAAATTTCTTAACAACATCTGCAAATCCATAATTTCCCTTTGCTTTAACGGTTACGGAACCGGCATTCGTACCGGCGTTTACGTTATCACCGTAAATAATGGTGTAGTCCGTACCCTTCGTCAGCGGTCTGCCATCGATGGTTACGGTAACATCCGGCGTAATCCGTTCGCCGGTATAAGTATAAGTTGTGTTACCGCTCAGTTCCACAGTCGGTTCGGTAATAATGGGAGTAATCGTAAACGCCCAGTTTTCATCCGTCAGGTCACTTGCTGCGTTAAAATTCGTGCCGTCCGTCACACTAATTTTAACCTTGTATTCACCCGCATTCATGGGCTGCACTTCCGTCTCGCCCTGATAGTATTTCACCATAACATCGCCCATGCCGGTGATGTTCGTCGCAGTCTTGATGTCTGCAGTCTTTGCCGTGCCGTCATATGTCAAGCTGCCCGGTGCGGTAAAGACAAAATTTTTCGCTGCGGGATCTGCCTTTTGAATCTCATAAGTCACACTGGCTGTCACACCACCCACTGTGATGCTTGCGGTATAAGCACCGACATTGGTGGGATAGGAACCGTCAGGGAGTGTAGCACCCTGTCCGTTTCCAACCGTGTAGCTGATTGTGGGATCCTTCTCACCGGTGAGCAGTTTGTTCTCAAGTATTGCCGTTTTGTTGCTGCCATCGTAGATCAGAGTATTCTCCTCAGGTGCCTTGATGGTCACGCTGCCGCCGTCAATGTTGGGACAGTTCGTTGTATTAACGCAGGTGGCGGTAATCGACTTGCCGTCTGCGCCCGGCTTGTATTTCCAACTGTGCTGGTGGGTGCTAAGGTACAGATTACCCTGCTCATCCTTTATAACCATATAGCCCCTATCTGTATTGTCCGGCTTGAAAATCTTAGTATAGTCCACCAAGCCGGTTGCTCCGGTAGCAATCTGAACCGGAGCCTTTGGCCTGGGGCTATTGGTAGTAGCCACACCAATACTTGCAGCATTCGTCAGACTTGGATCAATGTGGATAATTGATTTTGAGTTTTCATCCTTTTCGTACAGGAAAACATCCTTTTTGGTGTTGCCTATAATCCTTGCCGTCCCACCGACCGTCATTGTAATCTCCGCAGGAATATCTGCTCCTACTCTATTGCCGGTGATAGCGCCACCATACATATTGAACACACCGGCACTGGCGTCCTGACACACACCAGCATCAGTTCCGGTGATGGTGCCGCCATACATGGTGAATTTAGGAATGCCATTGTAAGCCTTGAACTGCACACCATAAGACTTCTGATCTTTTGAGGTGATAGTACCGTCCTCGTGGTCACATAGTGTCAGATTGCCCCTCGCGAGAACAGCAATCGTCGAAGCATAATTCTGTGCTAAATTGGTGATGCACTTTCCGTTCAGACAGAGATTTACGTCACCGGAGATTTTAATCGTACCGGTAAACGTAATATTGTCCAGTAAGTAGTAGTTTCCAGTAGGAAGCACATATTCCATCCCTTTTGTGCCATTACTACTGCTTACTATCGTTCCACCACACATCATCTTCTGTGTATCTGCATTATAGGTCAGTGGAGTCCACAGAACATCGTCATGTTTAGTCTCGTGGCTGCAACTTGCGCCACAGATTGCATGCTTATGCAGCGCACCGTTTACCACATACAGACTGTTGTCGATGTTCTGCACACTGTATGTGTTGCTGCTATTATTGTCGATGGTGAACCCGCCCGCAATTTTATCCGTCAGGGTAACACCCGTGGCTGCCTCGACAAACTTCACAAAATTTCCCTCCGCAGGCAGCTTTTCAAGCGTCACACCAATACGGATATTATGCAGCACGTTTTGACCAATGGAGATATTCGTGCCGCCGGGCAGATAGACATTGCTATCGTTGCCTTTTGCATCCTTGTTGCCGGTGATGTTCACGTCCCCGGTATGGTCCGCTGTCCCGTCGACACTCATGTTCGCAGTACTTGACTCTACATACACACCGCCACCGTTAGCAGTTGCCGTGTTACCGATAACACTGCCGCCAAAGGTTCGGAACGATGTCTTATCTTTCACGGCAACACCGCCTCCGTTGGTTGCCGTGTTGCCAGTAATCGTTCCACCGTACATGTAAAAATAGCCAGAGATCCTAGAATTCTGTGTATCAGGATTATGAAAACTAGCTGTACGTATCGCAACACCACCGCCCTCATTTGCGCTGTTGTTTGTGATGCTGCCACCAGACAGATAGCCGAAGCCGCCGTTTAAGTACACACCGCCGCAGTCATTGGTGCTGTTGCCGGTGATGCTGCCGCCCCACAAGTGGAAGCTACTGCGGGGGTGTACATACACGCCTCGCCCGGTCTTGTCCTCAGCATGAGTGATTTTTCCGTTGCCGGTGCAGTCGCAAACGTGTAAATCACCGGCAGTTGAGCTATCTTCGGAGCCTACTGTGATGGCATCAAAATTGCCGTTAGCTGTGATGCTGTGACCATTCAAACAAAGCGAGATGAAGCCTGTCGGATTCCAGCTCGTATCATTCAGTTTAATATTATCTGTTAGATAGTAATACTGCATGTCCGTTCCACCCTTGATGGCACGCAACTCCGCTTCCGTGTTGATTGCAGTCCACAGCACATTTTCGTGATAAGTAAGGGTGCAGTTCGCCGTGCCACAGAGACGATGCACATGTAATTCGCCGTTTGAAAAGTTGACAGCGTTGTCTAGCGCATACCTCTTATAGCCGATATCGCTGTTGAAAGCATTCAGGTCATTCGCGGTCAGTGTGTAATCATTGCTTGCACCCTTGGCGATGGCAACATACTTGTCCGTATCGAGAACCTGTCCCATGGTCACGCCAATCTTGGCGGAGCTGTCCAGCCCATTCGAGCCGATGAGAATGGTCTTGCCGCTGGGCAAATAGACATTGTTATCGTTTCTATTACCCGCGTTGTCGGTGATTTGTGCCGTACTGGACACAGTAAACTTGCCGTAATAGGGCTCAGAAATATATACACCACCGCCGTTTTTGCTAGCGACGTTGTTTGAAATCCTACCACCGGACATGGTAAACCTCATATTTCCATATGCACTCTTCAGCCATATACCACCACCGTTACCAGTAACGGCTGTGTTTCTAACGATATTACCACCAGATATATTGAATTTTACTGACTTACTAATTGTAGATTCATAGTATATACCACCACCGCTAGACGGTGCATGGTTGCTGTCAATACTACCACCGGATATAACGAAGTTGGTGCTATCTTTTGCATACACACCGCCGCCGTTACCGTTTATGGTTACTTTGTTATCAGAGATACTGCCCTTATACATGTAAAAATTACCACCATCTACGTATACACCGGCACCACTACCTTTGGCAATCTGGTTTTTGGTAATTTCGCCGTTATACAGTATCAAGGTACCCAAGGACATTATACCTCGTCCTATATTATCCTGTGCATGGGTAATCTTGCCGACCTCATTCTGACAGTCAGTGATAGTCAGTGTCGTTCCTTTCGCAACCCTAATGGTCTCCTCTCCTGCTGCACCGGTGATTGTTTTTCCATTTAAGCAAAGGTTTACACTAATATTGCAGTTCCATGTTTCATCCAGTGTAACATTGTCTGTCAGATAATAATTGCCACTACTCTTGATGTCACTCAGCCTGGAAACACCTATCCATGTCTGATTGCTATGCTTCCCACTGTCACCACAGGTCTCTCCACAAACGGGATGCCGATGCGGTACGGTCGCCGACAGTTTCACCTCACCGTTCACAAGAACCGGATAGAGGTTCTCTTTATCACTGCTAATATGATCCACATATTCTTCGGTCAGGGAACCAACAGCCCCAGACTCCACAGCTGCAGCGGCAACCGTTACGAGGTTGCTCCCAGTGGGCGTATCCTGGGTGGATACGCCGATTTTGCCGGTGAATGTGGATAATTTACTAATCCGAATTGCATTGCCGGTAGCCAGATAGACATTGTTCTGAACATCTTGACACAAGTTGTCACAGACCCGAGGAGCACCGCCGGCAATTTTAAAAGTACTATTTTCTACATAGACGCCGCCACCATTCTCGGTTGCCGTGTTATTGCTAATCTGCGCATTGCCGCTCATGGTAACCTGACCGTTTTTACGTACATACACAGCACCGCCGCTAGTGGCTGTATTGCCGCTGATTTTCGCATTATCGGACATATATAAGCAGTTACTGACTTCTCCGTCAGTGCTGGCAAATATATACACTCCGCCACCTGATGTCGTCCATTTGGTGGGAGCAATGTTGTTACTAATCTGTGCATTGCCGGACATGTTCATGACGCTTTTGTCCGACAACAGTACACCGCCAGCAGAAGCAGAGACCATGTTGTCGCTGATTACACCACCATACATGTTAAATGTGCTACCGAGCGCAGCGACGCCACCACCCCAACTTGCAGCATTGCCTCTGATTGCACCGCCATACATATTAAATGTGCTATCATGCACATACACACCGGCTCCATTATAACTGCCTTGGAGCTTATTACCACAAATAGTTCCACCGTACATGGTAAAAGTGGCGTTCTTATCCACTTTCACACCTAAATCCGACGTTCTCACGCTGTGAGTGATAACTCCACCGGTAACGGAGATGCGGTTCTCCGTATTTTCCTCGCACGGCACCCATCGAGTTAAATTATTTTCCACGCTTTTGATGAAATAGTGCGTACTCGCACTACTATTGCAGTCACAGAGAGTAAATTGTCTATTCGCTCCCTTGATCTCAATGACACCAAAATCCCCGTTTGCCGCAATGCTGTGACCATTCAGACAAAGCACCACGTTATTGTTCGGTTCCCATGTTCCCGTTGTCACGATATCCTGTGTCAGGTAGTAATATCCTTCCGTTGCAGCTTTCAGTTCTGTTTCGCTGCCTATGGGCTGCCACTCTGTCACAATGCTATGGTTATTCTCATCTGTGCATGTCGCGCCGCAGATGGGATGGTCAACATGCTGACCTTCCGCCACCGTCATCGGAACCGTCATCGGTGTATTCAACACTTCAGAAATGGCATGAAGCCGTGTCATATCCAGCTCTTCACGCTGTTCCTCGGTCAGTTCCGCCATAGCCTCGTCGATAGCTTCCAGCTGTGCACTGACACTTTCTGCATTTTCCACCGTCACTGTCTCCGGCAGAGCGTCGATGAGTGCCTGTACCTTCTGCACTGCTGCCTTCTTCTCATCATCTGCCCCGGTGTCCTGCGTGCCGGCATCACTATCGCTGACACTTTTATCGGGGGCTTCGCCCGCAGTGGAATCTTCCGTGCCGGGAGTTTCCACAGTGGTGCTCTTATCGGACGAAGTCTCTGCCTCCGGTGCCGCCGCTGCTTCTGCTTCCTCCTGCTCTTCCGCAGAGTCTGCTTCCTGTTCTGTCACCGCATCAGCCTCCTGTGCGATTGCTGTCATGGGTAGTGTGGAGAAGCAGAGAATAAATGCCAGTAACATGCTCAATACTCGTTTTTTCATAGCGTTTTACCTCTTTCCGATGGGCATAGTGATACCCATTATCTTAAAGATAACGTACCACACCTTCTCTCAGTAAAACCGGTTTCTGCATGAATCGACCCAAATATGACATGAATCGACCGAAGAGGACTTTAAATGGCTCAATGCGGCTCAATGCGGTTCAATAGCAAGTATTCCTTGAAAAAGTCTTTCCGGTATTATATTCTATTATTATGTCCTATAAAAGTTAGTTACAAAGTATACACACAGAAAGGTTTCTATATGTGGATTGCAGATCATTGGAAAGATTATGAAGTGCTGGATACGTCCAGCGGAGAAAAGTTAGAGCGTTGGGGAGATTATATTCTGGTGCGTCCGGATCCCCAGGTCATCTGGAAGACGCCCCACGATCATAAGGGCTGGAAGCAGAAAAACGGTCATTACCACAGAAGTGCCAAGGGCGGCGGAGAATGGGAGTTCTTCCATCTGCCGGATGAATGGGCGATTCATTATACCCTGCCTTTTCAGAAGGAAGCCTCCGGTAAGGCTGATCCTCTGACCTTCCATCTGAAGCCCTTCAGCTTCAAGCATACCGGCCTGTTCCCGGAGCAGGCTGTGAACTGGGGCTGGTTCTCCGGTCTGATCCATGAGGCAGGCCGCCCCGTGAAGGTGCTGAACCTCTTCGCTTACACCGGCGGTGCCACTGTATCCGCCGCAGCTGCGGGAGCTGCTGTGACCCATGTGGATGCGTCCAAGGGTATGGTCGGCTGGGCAAAGGAGAATGCTGCTGCCAGCGGGCTTGCCGATGCTCCTATCCGCTGGCTGGTGGACGACTGTATGAAGTTCGTAGAGCGTGAGATCCGCCGGGGCAACAAATACGACGGCATCATCATGGATCCTCCTTCCTACGGCAGAGGACCCAAGGGCGAGATCTGGAAAATAGAAGATAATATCTGGGATTTCGTAGGACTGACCGCACAGCTTTTATCCGATGATGCGCTGTTCTTCCTGATCAATTCGTACACTACAGGATTGCAGCCCGCCGTGCTGTCCTATATGATGAATTCCACCCTGACGAAAAAGTTCGGCGGTCATGTGGAAGCCGAAGAGATCGGCCTCCCCGTCACCGAGAGTGGGCTGGTACTGCCTTGCGGTGCTTCCGGGCGCTGGCAGCGAAAGTGATCAGACTAGCATCATAAGCCAAATCAAGAAGGAGCCTCTGGTCGAGGCTCCTTCTTGATCACAGCCAAAGTCAGCAACTATCGCCTGATGATTGAATTCCAAATATGGTGCGTTTTTACTCCTCTGTTTCAATCTCCAATCTCTGAAGAATGTCTCTCACAATACCAGCATCCTCAATCAGAGAAATTCCAAAACACTTTTTTCCTGCATCTTTTAAGGAGGCTCCTATATGATAAACATTTTTCTTATCCAAGATTAAAAAGCGATCATGAAATACTTTCGTGTACCGCACTTCCAGTAAAGGATACTGGCTGTTGAAATTATTAACATCTTCTTGAGATAACGGATGAATTTTCAATGTATACATCACAACAGTCACATTTTCATTCTTTTTTGTGAGAAGATTCAGCGTTCCTATATCCACATAGCCATCAATTAAAACGATTTCCTTTTCCGCTTTTTGAATCAGGCTAACAATTAGGCTAAAAGCATCATATATCTGTCCATCAAAAAAGACTTTCTGATTTGATTCCTCATGGTCCGATATATATTCAAATATCTGATCCAATTTTTCATCCGTTTGCTTTTGATATTCCAGTTGTTTTAACTCCACATTACTGATACGCTCAAAAAGCAAGGCGTTATTAGCAATAAATCGCCTCATTTCCACGAATGCGCGCATAATACCAATACTTACCTTAATTGCCACTTCGCTATGTAGAACACTAGCCAACATAGAGATTCCCTGTTCTGTAAATACATAAGGAAGAGTCCTACGACCACCATAATTATTTTCGCCCTGCGCAAAACTTGAAATGCCAGTTTGGCATCTCAAGTTCTGATACTCCTCTTTCGTGAGCTGAAAACGAAAATCTTCTGGAAATCTACTAATATTTCTTTTTACTGCTCTATTCAATGCCCCTGTCTCTACTTGGTAAAGAATGGCAAGATCACTATCCAACATGACTTGCTTATCTCTAATAACATAAATCATTTTTTCAATCGACGGTCGAGTGATTTCAACTAAATCATTTGTAATACCATCCGTCTTTTTCGCTTCTGGTTTAATTTCTATCATAAATTCTCCCTATAACATTTACACGATATCCCGATACCGTACCTTGCCATTATGTTTGGAATGCCTTTCCCATAGAATTCCTTCCTGTGTTTGTTATAACCGCAGGATCAGACATTCCATGTTTATGAGATTATAGTAACAAAAGCAGACATACCTATGTCCCATACAAAGTACGTATATCGCGGTCAAAACCCCGCTGTTATTTTAGAATGTTGTAAATTTGGAATAAAAGCATGGACTTTCCGACTCGCTATTCAGAACTTCACAAGATATCTGTAGAAATAGAAAACTTCTATGCTTTGTGCACATTCTAGCATAGAAGTCTTCTGCTGGCAAGGGGTATGCTATTATCAAATATTTGTAATGCAAAACCAGATTTGTCACCTATCTTTCACTTCTGATCACAACACGAATTTTCTTAACACCGGAATCTTCCGAAGCACCCACGCGGTAGCCGTGCAGTGCTTCAGCACTACCAGGCAGAATGCAGCCAGCAGCAAAATCAATACCGCTTGCCCGGCGGCTACAGACTGCACACCGCATTGTTCCAACACCGTAAAGGGTGTGATCTTCACGAATTTATACAACAGGTTCACATACACCGGATGTACCAGGTATACGGCGAAGCTCAAAGCTCCCGCCTCCTGCCAGGGGATCCGGTGTTTTTTAATACTCCCATTCCATCCTGCAGCGAACAGAAGCACTGCAAGCAGTACTGTAAACGGATAATTGTATGCCATCTGAATGGAGAATCCCGCAAGTGTTCTGCTCAGGATCATTCCCAGAGCCAGAACCGCTACTGCAGCTGTCAGCCATACGTTCCTTCCCTTGTCCACACCTACTTCTCTCACCGCGAAGAAATATCCACACAGATAATACAGGAAATACACACCGCCATCCGGCAATACCGGAATACTGTTGACATCCAGTACCTTATTCAGAAACGGTGCCACACTGCTTCCTAAGAAGATCACTGCCATCACTGCCGCAACACCCCACACCGGCAGCACACGCAGCACTTTTTTCAGAAGCGGCGTGATCAGATATAAAAACAAGATCAGATACAGATACCACATATGGGACCAGGTATGTCCCGTCAGAGTCATCTTCAGTGCCTCCGGGATCATCCTGATCCGGAAGGTCCGCTCCGTCACTACCAGCTCGGAAGCTGCATACGGAACGCCGAATAGGAGGATCGCCAGTGCAATCCTCCTGCAATATTTTTTAATCATGACCGGATAAGTCAATGTACGTTCCGGATTCAGGAACAAATATCCCGAGATCAATAAAAATATAGGAACACACCAGGTCACCAGATCCATAACTGACAGCAATAATGACCGGTATTCCGGCACTATCGACGCATCTGTCACATCTGTCGCACCTGTCAGTACATGCATCAGCACCACTGCACAGGTTGCCAGTACCCGGAGCACGTCCAGGAACTGCTTCCTGGGTCCGGATAAGCCGTTTGTCATGTCTCTCCCATCTCCTCCATCAGGCGCATGCCTGCAGTATCTGTCACAGGAAGGGAGAATACTATGCTTTGTGCTTTACTCTCCAGTCCTGCTTTTTCCATTATAGCACGCATGATGGAATTTTTCTGCTCACTTTTTACCACAATGAACAACATTTCTTTTTCCGGCACCAGTGTCACGCCCAGAAACTGCTGTGCATTCTCTGTTCCGGTGCCCTTGGCATGGATGACTGT
>OBVH01000659.1_pt1 | contig 14952 bp, 15 predicted proteins | sample 1495001 | NCBI WGS metagenome assembly OBVH01 (sample SAMEA2579959, study PRJEB22360) | human gut metagenome
TTTCAAAGAACATACCGCAGTAAATGTTGTTGACTTTCGGACCATCTGACAGTAAAATTATTTTTATGTTCAAAGTTTTATACTTAGGATCAGATAATTTATGTTAATTTATGCAAAGGGAAGGTTTAGATACCAGAATGTCAAAAATCGCAATTGTAACCGACAGTAACAGCGGAATTACACAGGCAGAAGGAGCCCGTCGCGGAATCCATGTTCTGCCCATGCCTTTTATGATCGATGAAGTCACATACTATGAAGATATTGACCTGACACAGGAGCAGTTCTATGAAAAGCTGAAATCCGGTGCCAATATTGCCACCAGCCAGCCGTCTCCTGACAGTGTCACCAGCCTGTGGGACAAGCTTTTACAGGAATATGACGAGATCGTACACATTCCTATGAGCAGCGGTCTGTCCGGTTCCTGTCAGAGTGCCATGGCCTTTGCGGCAGATTATGATGGCAGAGTTCAGGTCGTGAACAACCAGCGGATCTCCGTAACCCAGCGTCAGTCTGCGTTGGATGCCCTGCAGCTTGCAGCAGCCGGTAAAGACGCGGCCCAGATCAAAGAATTCCTGGAAAATGATAAATTCAACAGCAGTATCTATATTATGCTGGACACCTTGTATTATCTGAAAAAAGGCGGACGGATCACTCCGGCGGCCGCAGCCATCGGTACAATGCTTCGCCTGAAGCCGGTGCTGAGGGATTCCCCCTTCTTCTTCCAGTTCTTCCAGTGCCTTTGCAAAGGCCAGAACCACCTCGCAGGGCAAAACCATGATGATCAATGCTATTAAGAAGGACATCAACGAGCGTTTCGGCGGCATGACGGAGGACAAGCACATCTGGCTGCAGATTGCTTATACCCACGACAGAGCCGCAGCAGAGCAGTTTCGCACCGAGGTAGAGGCGGAATTCCCCGGCTACGATATTCATATCGATCCACTGTCCTTAAGTGTTGCCTGCCACATCGGCCCCGGTTCCCTTGCACTGGCATGCTGTAAAAAAATCAATGTGTAATTTTCAATGATTCTGTTACTCCCGGAAAGTAGTATTCCGGGAGTTTTCATTATCTTATCTGTTTCCCCCATCCCTTGTATTTTTTACTTTTCCAAACACAAAATCTATGGTATACTTAAGACAATAATGTGTTGATAAGGAGTTCCATTTCATGGCAAAAGACAATAATTATGATGCGTCAAGTATTACCGTTCTGGAAGGTCTGGAAGCGGTAAGAAAAAGACCCGGAATGTATATCGGCAGCGTCTCCACCAAGGGACTGAATCATCTGATCTACGAGATCGTTGATAACTCTGTGGACGAGCATCTGGCCGGATATTGTGATACGATAAAGGTGACACTGGAAGCCGACGGCTCCGCAACCGTGGAAGATAACGGACGTGGTATTCCCGTGGGAATGCACGAAAAAGGAATCAGTGCGGAGCGCCTGGTATTCACGACTCTTCATGCCGGCGGTAAATTCGATAATTCCGCCTACAAGACCAGCGGTGGTCTGCACGGCGTAGGTTCCTCTGTGGTAAATGCTCTTTCCACAAAGTTGACTGTAAGAGTCAAGAGTGGTGGCTTCATCTATGAGGACCGTTATGAAAGAGGTATCCCCGTGATGGATCTGGTGGACGGTCTGCTTCCCGTAGTGGGCAAGACCAGAGAGACCGGTACGACCATCAATTTCCTGCCGGATGATACCATCTTCGACAAGACCCGTTTCAAGGAAGATGATGTTAAGAGCCGTCTTCATGAGACCGCTTACCTGAACCCGAAGCTTACGATCATTTTTGAAGATAAAAGAAAAGAAGAGCCGGAGAAGGTCACCTATCATGAGCCGGAAGGTATCATTGGCTTTATAAAGGATATGAACCATTCCAAGGAGACCGTACATGATGTCATTTTCTTTTCCGGCGAGAGCGAGGGAATCTCTGTGGAAGTGGCCTTCCAGTATGTGAATGAATTCCACGAGAATGTACTGGGCTTCTGTAATAACATTTACAACTCTGAAGGCGGTACCCACCTTACTGGCTTTAAGACCCAGTTCACCAATGTGATCAATACCTATGCCAGAGAGCTGAACATTTTAAAGGAAAAGGATGCAAACTTTACCGGTGCCGATGTCCGGAACGGAATGACGGCAGTGGTATCCATCAAGCACCCGGATCCCCGTTTCGAAGGCCAGACCAAGACGAAACTGGACAACCAGGATGCCGCCAAGGCCGTGGCCAAGGTGACCGGCGAAGAGATCGTCCGGTTCTTCGACCGCAATCTGGAGACTTTGAAGAGCATTATCGGCTGTGCGGAAAAGGCAGCCAAGATCCGTAAGACAGAGGAAAAAGCCAAGACCAATATGCTGACCAAGCAGAAGTTCTCCTTTGATTCCAACGGAAAACTTGCAAACTGCGAGTCCAGAGATCCCTCCAAGTGTGAGATCTTCATCGTAGAGGGTGACTCTGCGGGCGGCAGTGCCAAGACTGCCAGAAACCGTATGTATCAGGCCATCCTTCCGATCCGCGGTAAGATCCTGAACGTAGAGAAAGCCAGCATTGACAAAGTACTGGCCAACGCCGAAATCAAGACCATGATCAACGCTTTCGGCTGCGGATTTTCCGAGGGCTACGGCAACGATTTCGATATTAGTAAGCTGCGCTATGACAAGATCATTATCATGGCGGATGCCGATGTGGATGGCGCACATATTTCCACGTTGCTGCTGACCTTATTCTATCGTTTCATGCCGGATCTGATCTTCGAAGGCCACGTATACATAGCAATGCCTCCCTTATATAAGGCCATGCCCTCCAAGGGAGAAGAAAAATATCTGTATGATGATAAGGCACTGGAAAAATACCGCAAGACCCACAAGGGTCCCTTTACCTTACAGCGATACAAAGGTCTGGGTGAGATGGATGCCGAACAGCTGTGGGAGACCACACTGGATCCGGAACGCAGATTGTTGAAATTAGTAGAGATCGAGGATGCCCGCATGGCTTCCGAGATGACCGAGCTTCTCATGGGTACGGATGTGCCGCCCAGAAAAGCCTTTATTTACGATCACGCTACGGATGCGGCGCTTGATATTTAATATCAGATATCAGAAGAACGGAGATTAGAAATGGACGACAGCAGAATCATAAAAACAGAATACTCCGAGGAGATGCAGAAATCGTTCATCGACTATGCCATGAGCGTTATCATTGCCAGAGCCCTGCCGGATGTCAGAGACGGCCTGAAGCCGGTACAGAGAAGAACTCTCTACGATATGCATGAACTGGGGATCCGTTACGACCGCCCCTACCGTAAAAGTGCCCGTATCGTAGGTGATACCATGGGTAAATATCACCCCCACGGCGACAGTTCCATCTATGAGGCACTGGTAGTCATGAGCCAGGATTTCAAAAAGGGCATGCCCCTGATCGACGGCCATGGTAACTTCGGCAACATTGAAGGAGATGGTGCCGCAGCCATGCGTTATACCGAGGCAAGACTGCAGAAAGTGACCCAGGAAGCTTTCCTGGCAGATCTGGACAAGGATGTGGTAGACTTTGTTCCGAACTTCGATGAAACGGAAAAAGAGCCGTCCGTACTGCCGGTAAAGATTCCGAACCTGTTGGTTAATGGTTCCGAAGGTATCGCCGTAGGCATGGCCACCAGCATTCCCCCTCATAATCTCGGGGAAGTCATTGACGCCGTAAAGGCTTATATGCTCAATAATGAGATCACAACAAAAGAACTGATGCGTTACCTGAAGGGGCCGGATTTTCCCACCGGCGGCATCGTTATCAATAAGGATGAACTGGAAGACATCTATGAGACCGGAACCGGCAAGATCAAGCTGCGGGGCAAAGTGGAACTCCAGAAGGGAAAATCTGGAAAGACCAATGTAGTGATCACCGAGATCCCCTATACCATGATCGGTGCCAATATTGCGAAGTTTTTATCCGACGTGGCCGCTCTTTCCGAGACGAAGAAGACACAGGATATTGTGGATATTTCCAACCAATCTTCCAAGGAAGGCATCCGTATCGTCATCGAACTTCGTAAGGATGCCGATCCCGAGAACTTTGTAAATATGCTCTATAAAAAGACTCGTCTGGAGGATACCTTCGGTGTCAATATGCTGGCTATCGCAAACGGCAGACCAGAGACTATGGGCTTAAAGCAGATCATCAAGGCCAATGTTGACTTCCAGTTTGAAGTGGCTACCAGAAAATATACCAATCTATTGGCCAAAGAGCAGGAGCGCAAGGAGATTCAGGAAGGTCTGATCAAGGCCTGCAATGTGATCGATCTGGTCATTGAAATTTTACGCGGATCCAAGGATCGTGCCATGGCAAAAGCCTGTCTCGTAGAGGGTAAGGTCGATGGCATCAAGTTCAAGTCCAAGGAATCCAGGATCATGGCAGCCCAGCTGATGTTCACCGAGAAACAGGCCAATGCCATCTTAGAGATGCGTCTGTATAAGTTGATCGGTCTGGAACTGGAAGCACTGATCAACGAACACGAAGAGACCATGGCAAACATCTATCGTTATGAGGATATTCTGGACCGCAGAGATTCCATGGCCCAGGTCATCATGAATGAACTGGACGGATTCAAGAAGGAATACAGCCATCCCCGCAAAACTGTCATCGAGAACGGACAGGAAGCGGTCTACAAGGAAAAAGAACTGGAAGAGATGGATGTGGTATTTCTCATGGATCGATTCGGCTATGCCAAGACTGTGGATGTCTCTACTTACGAGCGGAATAAAGAAGCCGCAGATGCAGAAAATAAATACGTCTTCACCTGTAAAAATACCGGAAGGATCTGCCTGTTCACCAACACCGGACAGATGCACACTATCAAGGTGCTGGACCTGCCTTACGGCAAGTTCCGTGACAAAGGCACGCCCATTGACAACGTGAGTAACTTCAGCCAGAAAACCGAAGAGATCGTCTATATCACCAGTCAGAAGGAACTGAATCTGTGTCAGGTGATCTTTGCCACTGCACAGTCCATGTTGAAGGTGGTAGATGGCGGAGAGTTCGATGTGACCAAGCGCACCGTTGCAGCTACGAAGCTGGCGGAGGGCGACAGCGTTGTCAGCGTTACGGCTCTTACGGATCAGCGGAATATCGTATTACAGACAAAGGCCGGTTTTTTCCTGCGCTTCTCCATCGATGAGATCCCCGAGAAAAAGAAAGGTGCCATCGGCGTCCGCGGCATGAAACTGGGCGACGGTGATCAGGTGGAAAATGTATATTATACGAAGAATGCCGTAGAGACCACCATTGAATATAAGGGCAAGGAGCTCATCCTGAATAATCTGAAACTCGGCAAACGTGACAGCAAGGGCACCAAAGTGAGAGTGTAACTTTTTAAACAGAATCATTCATACAACATTTATAGAGAAAACGGAGAGTAATCATATGAGAGTCATTGCGGGAACTGCAAGAAGTCTGCCCCTTAAGACTCCGGAAGGAATGGATACCAGACCCACCACCGACCGGATCAAGGAAACCCTTTTTAATATGCTGCAGACCTATATTCCGGACTGTGTGTTCGTGGATATTTTCAGTGGCAGCGGCGGCATCGGCATCGAAGCATTAAGCCGCGGTGCCAGAAAAGCCTATTTTATTGAAAATGCGCCGAAAGCCCTGGCATGTATCGAGGACAATCTGGCATTTACGAAAATGAAAGACCGTGCTATAGTATTAAAACAGGATGCCTGCGCAGGACTGACGGGCATCTATGAAAAGCACGTGGATGTGATCTTCATGGATCCACCCTACGATCAGGAGCAGGAGCGCAGAGTCTTAGAGCAGCTGCGCTATGCCAAATATGTCTCCGAAGAGACTCTGATCCTGGTAGAAGCCTCTCTGCATACCGATTTCTCCTATGCGGAAGACTTAGGGTTTGAAGTGATCCGTGAGAAAAAATACAAAACCAACAAGCATGTGTTCCTTCGCAAGAAGTAACACTGAAAGGCATGATTTTTATGAAAAGAGCTGTTTACACCGGAAGCTTTGATCCCGTCACCAACGGTCATATGGATATCATAAGGCGGGCATCCGAAATATTTGATGTTCTGATCGTCAGCATTTTGAACAATAAAGAAAAGACACCGTTGTTTTCTGTAGAGGAACGTGTTAAGATACTAGAAGAAGCCACAAAAGATCTGCCTAATGTGCAGATTGACAGTTTCAGTGGGCTTTTAGTGGATTATGCCAGGGAAAAAGATCTGCATGTTATCGTAAGGGGCTTACGCGCCATTACGGATTTTGAATATGAACTGCAGATGGCACAGACCAACCGGATGTTGTCCCATGGCAAAATTGATACGGTATTTTTGACCACCAGTCTGGAATATGCCTACCTCAGTTCTTCCGCCATCAAGCAGATTGCAAGTTTTGATGGAGATATCACCCCTTGTGTTCCGGATTTTGTGGCGAAACTGATCTACGACAAATATCGCGAGAAAAAGCTTTCAGAGCATAGTGATGTGTAAATAAGGAGAGTTTCATGAGCAGCAGAATCGAACAGTTAATTGATGAAATAGAAGAATACATCGAGGGTTGCAAGCCGAAGTTCATGTCCAGTACCGAAATCATCGTGAATAAGGATGAGATTGATGAGTTACTGCGGGAACTGCGTATGAAGACCCCGGATGAGATCAAGCGCTACCAGAAGATCATCAGCAACAAGGAAGCCATCCTAAACGATGCCAAAGCCAAGGCAGAAGCATTGATCAACGAGGCTACCGTGCATACCAACGAGCTGATCAACGAGCATGAGATCATGCAGCAGGCTTACGCCCAGGCCAACGAGGTCGTTACCATGGCCAGTAAGCAGGCCCAGGAGATTCTGGACAATGCCACTATTGAGGCCAACAATGTCAAATCCGCTGCCATGCAGTACATGGATGATATGCTGGCACATCTGGAGAATATTATTTCTTCCTCCACACAGCAGGCCAGCGCCAATTACGATGCTCTGATCGGCAATCTGAACCAGTATCGTGACATTATCCAGTCCAACCGCAGTGAGCTGCACCCCGTAGATGAGGATCTTGATGACGTAGATACTGCTGCGGATGCCGAAGACAATCTGGACGTTATGTAAAGCATGTCCAAACAACGAGTACGAAAAACCAGTTTTCTGCTGAAAGCTGGTTTTTTAAAAATAAAGGAATACGATAAATGAAAGTATGGAAAAAGCAAAAAGGGCTGTTAGTCAGGACAATGATCTGTGCGGTCAGTCTTGCGGCAGCCTGTTTTTATGGAAATTCCCTGCCTGCACAGGCGGCTCCCAGAGCGCAGGAGACCGGAGAAAGGGTCGTCATTGTCATTGATCCCGGACACGGCGGTGATAACGAGGGAACGCTGGAAGGCCCTGCACAGGAGAAAAAAATGACCATGGTGACCGCGCTGGCCATGTACGAGGAACTGACAAAATACGATAATGTGGATGTCTATCTGACTCATACGGATGATGTGACCATGTCTCTGGCAGACCGGGCACAATTTGCTGCAGACCGGAATGCGGATTTCCTGTTCAGTATTCATTACAACGCTTCCATGGATCATGATCTGTTCGGATCCGAAGTCTGGATCTCTTCCGTACAGCCTTACAACGCTTACGGTTATCAGTTCGGCTGGGAACAGATGCAGCAGATGCAGGACATGGGACTGTTTCTACGGGGAGTCAAGACGAAACTGAAAGATAACGGTGATGACTATTACGGAATTATAAGAGAAAGTACCTCCAGATCCATTCCCTCCGCCATCATCGAGCATTGTCATGTGGATGAGAGCAGAGACACTCCTTACTGCCAGACAGAAGAGGACTGGAAGAAATTCGGCAGGGAGGATGCTTTGTCTGTTGCAAAATATTTCGGATTATCCAGTGCAAGTCTTGGTGTGGACTACAGTGGAGAGGCAGACGCTCTTCCGGAAGTCTCGCTGCAATCCATTCTGCCTGCCACTGTGCGGGACAAGACCGAACCGGATATCTGCCAGCTGACTTTGCAGAATGCAGACTATGAGACCGGAGAAGTCTCTCTGGAAGTGACGGCAGCCGACTATGACTGCCCCATGATGTATTACGATTACAGTACCGATGGAGGCAGGACTTATTCCGAACTGCTTCCCTGGCCGGGACTGGATATTATGGCCGGGACCTATCCCGATACCTTCACATTTTCCGTGACCTTCACAAAGGGGGAACAGCCGGTGATCACCGTCCGCGGTTACAATCAGGCGGATCTGTTCACAGAGAGTGATCCTGTCAACTTTGCACAGCCTTTTATTGATCAGGAAAAAGCTGCCGAAGAGGCATTACAGGAAAGTCTTGCGGCACAGGAGGCAGCGGAAGCTTCCCGGGCTGCAGAGGAACAGATCACAGAAGCTGGCAGTTCCGTGATCACCATGGCCGATGCCGCCGGAAATACTCCGGTGCCTTCCGAAAAAAGTCCGGAAGTGAATTTCGGTGTTTTTCTGGTGATCTGTGGGATTCTGGTAGTGCTGTTGTTGCTGGTCTTTTTGTTATACCAGATCCAACAGGGCAGACACAGAAAACGAAGACGGAAAAATCAAAGCAGAAAAGTATCCGGAGACAACAGAAACCATCCCAGATAATAAGCTGCAGTAAGCACTGTCAGTACCATTTTATGAAGGATGTAGGACTTGAGAGAAAGCCCGGTATTGCGGATACAGCTTCCGGTCTGGGCGATACAGCTTAAGCCGCCAAAGGGCAAAAGCAATAACGTATACAAAGGGAATCTGTCTCCCAGCAGCTTCAGGCCCCCACTGATCTCCAAAAGCGGTGCATACCGGAAACTGTCGGGAAGTAAAAGCCTTGGCAGAAGGTTCAGCAGATTGAAAAAGATCATGTAGCCTCCCAACTGTAAGATGCTTCTTCCGGCAGCGGTAATAGCATCATCCAGGGCATCCGTCAGGGACATGGCAGGAAGGGGAGCCGGACCGGTCGGTTCCAAAAACTTTGCAGCATTGTCTCTTCCAAAAGAGTGGTCTGTTTTCTCCGAAATCCGATTTTTGTACACGCTATAACGAAGGAAAATGCCATATAGCAAAGGAACGCCGTACATACCAAATACATAAGGGAACAGCAGCTTCCTATGCAGTAGCGGCAGTACAAATCCCAGGAAATAGACTGGTCCCAGATTGTTGCAGAAGGCCAGCAGATATTGTCCTTCCTCCGAAGAAAGTTCCTGTCGGTTCCGTAAATCCGCAATCGTCCGGGCACCCATGGGAAATCCGCACAAAAAGCCCACCAGGATCACATAGATTCCCGGTCCGGGCAGGCGAAAGATTCTTCCGAACAAAGGTCTTACTGGGCGGATCAGGCTGTCCGTCATGCCCATACGGATCAAAGTGCCGGACAGGATCATAAACGGCAGAAGCACCGGTACCATTTTTTCATACCAAAGATTCAGACCCAAGGCAGCATAGGCAAGGCTCAGGGAAGAATGAGTCAGAATACAGCCGGTCATTAGAACAAAGAAACAGATTCCGAATATTTTTTTCATGGCTGTCTGCCTTGAAAGGTTTGTATACTATATGCCGATGAAGAAAAATTAAGTCTAAGAAAGGGATCAAAGCCCATGCGGTTGGATAAATTTTTATGCGATAACAATATTGGCACTCGAAGTCAGGTGAAAGAGTACATCAAAAAAGGTCAGGTGACAGTAAACGACCAGATAATCAAAAAGCCGGAGACAAAAGTCAATGAAGAGACCGATACGGTGGTCTGTCAGGGACAGCCGATCCATTATAGGAAATATGTCTATTATATGTTAAATAAGCCGGAGGGGGTTGTCTCTGCCACCAACGATAATACAGCCCCAACCGTGGTAAGTCTCCTTACTGTCCCGGAACAAAAGGATCTGTTCCCGGTAGGGCGGCTGGACAAGGATACCACGGGATTGCTGCTCCTGACCAATGACGGTGCTCTGGCCCATGATCTGTTGTCACCGAAAAAACATGTGGATAAGACCTATCTGGTAAAGCCGGAAAAGCCGCTTTCCGCAGAAGATATCCACCGGTTGGAAAACGGGCTTGACATCGGTGATGAGAAACCGACAGCCCCGTCCAAAGCCAGACTCACAGAAAACGGTGATCTGTTATTGACCATTCATGAAGGCCGGTTTCATCAGGTAAAACGGATGTTGCAGGCGGTTGATAATCAGGTACTTACACTGGAGCGGGTAAGCTTCGGCCCCCTGTCCCTGGATCTTTCCCTGCAAAGAGGGGAATACCGGGCATTGACGGAAGAAGAGATCGAAGTCTTGTCTGGCTCTGGAAAGAAATCATAAATAAAGGAGTTATTTTTCATGCAATTCAAAAGAATGTTTACCACTGATGCCTATAGAGGAACCCGCGGGTATCTCCGCACACAGAAAATTTATGAGATTTTAAGAACAGTGCTTTATTTTGCCATCTCTCTGTCTTTGTTTATCGCCGGATGGGTCAGCACCGGAAGCCGTGAGAATCTCCTGACCATCGTGGCGGTACTGGGATGTCTTCCGGCCTGCAAGAGTCTGGTAGAAATGTTCATGTTCCTGCGCTACCGGGGCTGTGACGAGCAGGTAGCTGCAAAAATCGCGGCACATACAGAAGGCCTTACCACTCTCTACGATATGGTATTTACTTCCTATGAGAAGAATTATGTTATCTATCATCTGACAGTCTGCGGTAATACGGTCTGTGGCTACACCACGGATCCGAAATTTGCGGAACAGGCTTTTTACAAGCACATTCAGGACATTCTGAAAAAAGACAATTACAGAGAAGTCTCTGTGAAAATATTTAACGATCTGGACAAGTATCTGGCAAGATGTGATCAGTTAAAGGAGCTTTCCTCACAGCCGGAACTGTCTGCCGGGATCTGCCAGACCTTAAAGAGCGTATCTCTATAACTTACTTCTCAAAAGGAGGGTGTCCTATGCAGTTGCTTACCATTGGCAAAAATCAGGCGGGACAACGTCTGGACAAATTTTTAAAAAAAGCGTTACCTAATGCAGGCACAGGATTTTTATATAAGATGCTTCGCAAGAAAAATATTACGTTGAACGGGAAAAGGGCTGAAGGTAAAGAAATCCTTGCCCAGGGAGACGAGGTAAAATGTTTTTTCTCTGAGGAAACTTATGCCTCTCTGTCCGGTGCCGGGGCAGCGGAAGATACTTCCGATTACCGTAAGGCTTACCGTTCCTTAAAGGATATCAGCGTTCTTTATGAGGATGAAAATATCCTGTTGCTGAATAAACCTGCCGGAGTTCTGACCCAGAAAGCCAAACCGGAAGATCTTTCCCTGAACGAATGGCTGATTGGCCACCTGCTGGCTGCCGGTGCCATAAAAGAAACCGATCTTGCCACCTTCCATCCATCTGTCTGCAACCGCCTCGACCGCAATACCAGCGGTATCGTATTGTGCGGAAAGACGCTGGCCGGTTCCCAGGCACTCAGCCGGATCATCAAGGATCGTTCCGTAAAGAAATATTATCAGACCGTCTGTAAGGGCAAGATTTTACAGGAAAGCACCCTGGAAGGCTATCTGTACAAGGACGAACGCACCAATACGGTACAGGTATTTCCAGATATGGCGGAGGCTCCGGAAGATGCTTCCTTTATAAAAACAATCTACACTCCCAGTGCGGTGGCTGGGGAATATACCCTGCTGACCGTAGAACTGGTCACCGGCAAAACCCACCAGATCCGCGCCCATCTGGCCAGCACCGGACATCCGTTACTTGGTGACACCAAGTACGGAGACAGCAAATTAAATCGCAGGATGCAATCGGAATACTCTCTGCACCACCAGCTTCTGCATGCCGGAAGAGTGTGTTTCCCGGAAGAAGCGGAAGGACCTCTTGCAAAGGTGAGCGGTCAGACTTTTGACGCACCGCTTCCCCATAAATTTGCAGAGATCTTACAGGCTCTGAATCTGACACCGGATTCCGCCTGCTAGAAAGGAAAACTAAGAACAATGGCAACATGGAATACCAGAGGGCTTCGTGGATCTACTCTGGAGGATATGGTCAACCGCACCAATGAAAAATATGCCGAGGCCGGTCTGGCCCTGATTCAGAAGATCCCCACCCCCATTACCCCGGTCAAAATGGATAAGGAGAGCCGCCAGATCACCCTGGCCTTTTTCGAACAGAAGAGTACCGTAGACTATATCGGTGTCGTACAGGGCATTCCGGTCTGCTTTGATGCCAAGGAATGTGCAGTGGACACCTTTTCCCTGCAAAATATCCATCCCCATCAGGTGGAGTTCATGCATCAGTTCGAGAAACAGGGGGGTATCGCCTTTTTCCTGATATTTTACAGCCATAAGGATCTGTTATATTACCTTCCCTATGAAATGCTCCGCTTTTTCTGGGACAGGGCACAGGAGGGCGGCCGGAAAAGCTTCCGTTTCGAGGAACTGAACCCGGAATATATTATCCCGAAGCATCAGGGAATCCTGGTTCCCTATCTGGATATTCTGAAAAACCGGGAGGAATAATAAATAATAATTTCTTGACAGCGGAGAGGTCTCCTAGTATACTACAAATAGTTTCACATGCTACTATGATAATATGGTAGCACGTTAATATATTAAAGTATATGAATTGAGGAACACTTATGAACAACAGACTTTTACATACGCCGGAGGGCGTCCGGGACATTTACGGCAAAGAATATGCAAAGAAGCTGGCTATAGAACAGAAACTGCAGCAGGCGATCCATTGTTTCGGTTACGAAGATATCCAGACCCCTTCCATTGAGTTTTTCGATGTTTTCTCCAAGGAGATCGGAACCACTCCCAGTAAGGAGCTGTATAAGTTCTTTGATAAAGAGGGTAATACGCTGGTGCTGCGGCCAGACTTTACGCCGTCCATCGCCCGCTGTGCAGCGAAGTATTTTATGGAGGAAAAGGTGCCGCTTCGTTTCAGTTACAACGGCAATACGTTTACAAACACTTCCAATCTGCAGGGTAAATTAAAAGAGGTGACCCAGATGGGTGCAGAACTCATCGGAGATCCTTCCGTAGAGGCGGATGCCGAAGTAATCAGTATGGTGATCGAAGCTCTGAAAAGCGCAGGACTGACCAGATTCCAGGTGACTATCGGTGAGGTGGATTATTTCCGCGGCCTCTGTGAGGAAGCCGGTCTGGATGAGGATACGGAAAAGGAACTTCGTTCCTGTATCTCCGGCAAGAACTTTTTCGCTGCCCAGGAATTACTGGAGCAGAAGCAGATCCCCGAGCCTTATCACAGCATTCTGTTAAAGCTGGCGGATATGTTCGAAAATATAGAGTCTCTGGAGGCTGCGAAAGCACTGGTTAAAAATGAGAGATCCCTGCAGGCGATTGCAAGACTGGAAAAGTTAAAAGAGCGTTTAGAGCAGTACGGCGTTGCTGAATATATTTCATTCGAGCTTGGAATGCTCAGCAAATACCAGTATTATACCGGCGTTGTCTTCAAGGCTTACACCTACGGTATCGGTGATGCCGTGGTAAAGGGTGGCCGTTACGACAATCTGCTTCAGAAATTCGGCAAGAATGCCGCAGCTATCGGTTTCGTCATCGTCATTGACGACCTGTTGGAAGCATTATCCCGCCAGAGAGTGAATATCGATATGCCCGCTTCCGGCAAAACCGTGTATTACCGGGCAGGAGACGAGGCAGATTATCTGGCGAAGCTTTCCGAAGTCATAACCCTGAGGAAAGAAGGGATTCCCACCGTGCTTTCCCCCGAGATCACAGAGAACGAGGAGGCAGATCAGTAATGAGTGAAGAAAGATATCTTACGTTTGCTCTGGGAAAGGGCAGACTTGCCAAAAAGACACTGGAGCTTTTCGAACAGATCGGCATTACCTGTGAAGAAATGAAGGATAAAGATACCAGAAAGCTGATCTTCGTCAATGAAGAATACAAATTGCGCTTTTTCCTGGCAAAGGGTCCCGACGTTCCCACCTATGTAGAGTATGGTGCTGCTGATATCGGCGTGGTCGGCAAGGACACCATTCTGGAAGAAAACCGGAATGTCTACGAAGTGCTGGACCTTGGCTTCGGCAAATGCCGGATGTGTGTCTGCGGTCCTGCTTCCGCCAGAGAGTTGTTGAAACACCATGAGCGGATCCGGGTAGCCAGCAAATACCCCAATATCGCCCGAGAGTATTTCTATAATAAAAAGCATCAGACCGTAGATATCATCAAATTAAACGGTTCTGTAGAATTAGGGCCGCTGGTAGAGCTGTCTGACGTCATCGTGGATATCGTTGAGACCGGTTCCACCTTAAGGGAAAACGGGCTGGAGGTTCTGGAAGAGGTATGTCCTCTGTCCGCCCGTATGATCGTCAATCCGGTGAGTATGCAGATGGAAGCCGACCGTATCCGCAAGCTGGTGGGTGCGATCCGGGAGCAGTTAAAAATACAGGCCTGACCGAGACGATAAGCATCGTCATAAAAAGTATTTAAAGGAGAGTACCGTCATGAGAATCGTAGCATTGGATAAAGAATCAAAGCAGAGTATTTTGAACGACCTTTTAAAGAGAAGTCCGAACAATTATTCCCAGTATGAGAGCACTGTAAACCAGATCATCGAAAAAGTCCGTGCCGAGGGTGACAAGGCATTGTTCGATTATACCTTACAGTTTGATAAGTTCGCTTTAAGCGCAGAGAATATCCGTGTCACAAAGGAAGAGATCGCCGAAGCCTATGCACAGATGGATGAGAATCTGATCGATGTGATCAGACAGTCTGCGGAAAACATCCGCGCTTTTCACCAGAAGCAGCTTCGTAACAGCTGGTTCGATGCCAAGCCCGACGGTACGATCTTAGGCATGAAGATCACCGCCATCGAAAGAGCCGGTGTCTATGTCCCCGGCGGTAAAGCCGCTTACCCTTCCAGCGTACTGATGAATGTGATCCCCGCCAAGGTAGCCGGTGTGGATGAGA
>OBVH01000675.1_pt1 | contig 14758 bp, 10 predicted proteins | sample 1495001 | NCBI WGS metagenome assembly OBVH01 (sample SAMEA2579959, study PRJEB22360) | human gut metagenome
TTCACGTACTTCGTCCTACATTTTGTCCATGCCACATTTTGTATTGAGCCCCGTAGAAACTGCAATGACTAATGCTAGTCTTAAAATTTTCCTGTCCATTTTTATTCATTATTAGTTATTGAAATGTTTTCGTTGTAAAAGCAAAATGAGCCGGTATATCCCCCGCCCTGACTTTCCATCTTTTCTTTCCTTCAGGACTGAAACAGTAGAGATAACCGGGTACAACATAACTTTTTGCATCCGTTACAAATATTTCTTTGGTCTCGGGATTTACAGCTATCCCATACGGAATTGTTATTTCTGTTTCAGTTCCATCAGTAATAAAATTGCGGGATACTATTTTATTTTGTTTCACGTCATAGAGGGCGTAAGTAATAGTATTACTTTCCGTCACATAACTCCATTCTACACTTGTCATGTAAATCGAATCTCCACTCAAACACATTTCACTGGCAGCAATTCCCAAATTTCCTGTCACACGATCTGTCTGAGTATCTATAATAAAAACATCCGATCCCGTTCCATAATAATCTCCTCTCGAACTCACATATATACGGCCGTATCTATCCAGTTTCATACGGTGAAGATTTATAGCTACATCAATTGTTTTAATAACTTGAAAAGTCTTCAAGTCAATCACCGATACCGTCCGGTCATAGTCCGGAAAACGATAACCGCCGGAATTGGCAACATAAAGTTTTCCATCTTTTATTACCATTTCTTCCGGTTGATAGCCGACTACCACTTCACGGGTTACAGCCAAACTTGTCGTATCCACTTCAACCACTTTTCCCGGACGCGCATTGGGATCTATTCCGACAGGGCCTGCATAAGAACTTACATAAGCCTTTCCATCATTAAAAGTGATATACCGGCAATTTGTCACATTTATTTGCCCCAGATGTTGTGCCGTTTCCACATCCATCACCTCTATAAAATTCGAGCAATTGATTACGGCATACAGCTTATCTCCATAAATCTGCAAATCATTTCCAACATCCCCCAGTTCTTTCACTACGGACGGATTCCGCTCGGCATAAATATTACGATGATACTTACCGGTAGTGCTGTCATAAAAATCAAGCGTACACTTATTACTTCCCATATTTCCTTCATTGAGAAGATACATTCCTTTAATACTGACGCCCCCTAAAGGATCCTTGCCAACATCTATCTCGTCAGAAGGTAGAACCGGAAGCTCGCCCCGACAAGCCAGCAAACAACAGCCTGTTAATATACCAAGCAAGACACGCGAAAGAATATTATTCACAATCATATCGTTAAGTTTAAAATGAATTTAAAGTTAGTTCCGGGCATCGGATAAGACCTCACCACCTCATATTGTTGATTAAAAATATTGTTTACTTCCAAGGTCAACTTGAAATCATACTTTCTCCAACTGAATTTCTTTGCCAAAGAAAAATCACTTGTATACCAAGGAAGACGATAATTCTCCGGAGTATTGGCCGAAACGTCATAGCGCTCTCCCGTATATATAAAGCTATAATTCAATTCCCATGATTTATATCCGGCATTTAATATAGCCGAGCCACTATGCCAGGGAATATACGATATTTGTCCCCCATACGTATCTTTATCCGACTTATCAGTAAAATCCTGTGCTTTCTGATACGTATATGATAACCGGCTGTCAAATACCCAATCGTTACCAAACTTCCAAAGTCCTTGCAAAACGACATCCACTCCTTTTATTTTAACAAGTCCCATATTAATCATTGTCCAACGAAAGAAATTATTGGTAGGAGTAGCTATTATTTTATTTTCCACCTCATTATAATACGCATCCAATTGCACATTCAGTGCTTGCAGCCAGGTTCCGGAAGATAATTTCTGATAAGTGAATCCTAGGTTATACTGATTAGTATACTCAGGTTTCAGCTTTATATTCCCTATAAATGTATAATACAAATCGTTCAAAGTCGGCATACGAAATATCCGTTTGTAAAAAGCACGCAGACTTAAATCAATATTCTTGAAAGGTTTATAGGAAGTGATAACGGTAGGAGTAAATTCCATTTTATTCCCGGCCGAAGTAGTATCTGAAGCAACGTTCTCATTTACAAAAGTTCCCAAGACACTGGCCTGCAACTTAAAACGCTCAAAATGTAAAGAGGTAGCTGCCGCTACCAGCGCCGTATTTCTCCGGGGATAAGGAAAATCAGTCAAATTAGCGTTCAGTTTATTCCATTGGTAGTCCGCTGAAATATTTATATCCCAAAAAGGAAAAAGAGTAACCCTGTTAGCCATTGACAGGTAAACTTCCTGTTGGCGATATGTATTATTTACATACATGGTAGCCTCCTCCTTTTGGGGATCTGCCAGATAATGCAGATAATCATACGCGTATTTGGCATTCAACAACAGACTGTACACATCACCGAAATCTTTTTTGAAAGAAGATTGGAAAAAGAAATTTGTATCCCATTGGCGATCCTCATGTGAGAAACGATTCCGCACAACAGCACCGGGATATCCACGTTCTGAATTATAAAAATAAGCTTTCGTACGCCAGTAACCACTTTTTATCTTGCCATATAAGCCACTCTCAGCACGCAAAGCATTGACATCCCCATTACGGCGTACTGCCGTAGTATCATATCCTCCATCCACCGCATAAGTAAATTTATACTTTCCGGTTGTATACATATATTCAGTACTAAGTGACGCACTCACATTCTCACTCAGTTTCTGTTCCCAAAGCAAAGAAGGATTGACAACTCCGAAAGAACCCGTTTTAAAAGTCGCTTTCACATGATAAGCCCTATTCTCCCGAAAAACGGGTGTTCTCGACTGGAGATAAATAGAACCTGCAGAACCAAAATCTTTCGCCGGTTGGAAAATGGCACTTTTCTGACCATTATATAAAGTGACAGCTTCCATATTATCCAAAGAGAAACGTCCCAAATCAATCACTCCATTCTGCGCATTACCCAGTTCAATACCGTCATAAAACACTCCCACATGATTCGTTCCCATACTTCGGATATTAACGGTCTTCAGCCCGCCTATTCCACCATAATCTTTTATTTGTACTCCGGAAAAATAACGTATAGCGTCCGCTACCGAATGTGCAGCCAGTTTCTCCAACTTATCCCCTGATAAAGATTGCACCGGAATTACCTCCTTATTAATTCTGGCAGTAACCACTACTTCATTAAGATGATGCAAACTGTCCAGTTTGCTTTGTGCTGACAACAATAAAGCCATACTCAAAAAGCATCCTATCCCCAATACCCTAAAATAAATCTGCCCGAACATAATCCTCCTGTTTATTAATTAAAATAATAAACTTTCATAGGGTTACAGTGAGGATGCAATTTTCCATACACTCAAACATATACACGTGCTTCTCCCCGCATAATGGAACACTCAAAAAGGCATATTCCTCCTTCCTGAAACTTCACATCACCAATCAAAGATGTATTTTGAATAAAAAACTGCACTCTTCAAACTCTAATCCCGGAAAGTTTCAAGAATTCAATTTTGGCAGGTCTTCTGACTTACTCCATTTTCCTAACGCCCTTCCCATTCCTCCAAAGCGGAACAGTGGATTTGAGTATTGTAGGAAAACTTTTGGCGGAGCTTACAGCAGCGGGTCTGTTCAGGATTTACACCTGATTCCCTTTTCACCACTCTTTCCGTAGAATCGGAAAAGTGACACCAAAATTTCTGGGGACAAAGATACACAAATAGGAACAAATCGGAAGAAAAATCCAACTAAAATAAAAACAAACTAATAATTAAGTCCTATCTTTGCCGTTCGAAAGGACCCACTATTATTTTTTTCTAATTAAACATCTTATAAAAGTGAAATCTCCTGCTCCGACTATCACGTTACTTTGCCTGCTCTTTTTGGCAAGCTGTATCACCCGTAATAAGACATCTCTGGAAGCATTCAACCAAGATGTATATACCCCTGAATACGCTTCGGGATTTAAAATCCTGGGTGCTGAGAACGCTGCCAGTACGCTTATACAGATTACCAACCCGTGGCAAGGCGCCAACGACGTAACAATGTCTTATTTTGTTACACGCAACGGCGAGCAAGCGCCTGCCGGATTCAACGGTCCCGTCATCCCTGCCGGAGCCAAACAGATTGTATGCATGTCTTCTTCCTATGTTGCCATGCTCGATGAACTGGGAGAAGTCAACCGGATTGTCGGAGTTTCGGGCATTGATTATATCGCCAATCCCTACATCCTTGCCCACAAAGATTCAATCAAGGATATGGGTCCTGAAATGAACTACGAACTGCTGATTGGATTAAAGCCCGACGTAGTCTTGCTCTATGGCATAGGTGACGCCCAAACCGCTGTAACGGACAAACTGAAAGAACTTTCCATACCTTATCTATATATGGGGGAATATCTGGAAGAATCACCGCTCGGCAAAGCCGAATGGATGATTGTCCTTTCCGAACTGACAGACAAACGGGAAAAGGGAATAGAAATATTCCGGGAAATTCCCCAACGTTATTACGCACTGAAAGCCCTCACGGATTCCGTCAGCCAGCGTCCTACCGTTATGTTCAACACTCCATGGAACGACAGTTGGGTAATGCCTTCCACCCAAAGTTATATGGCACGACTGATTGCCGATGCAGGCGCAGAGTACATTTATAAAGAAAACAGTTCCAACAGTTCAACCCCAATCGGACTGGAAACAGCCTATGGCCTGATACAAAAAGCCGATTACTGGATTAATGTCGGTTCGGCAACTACACTTGAGGAGCTGAAAGCTGTCAACCCTAAATTCGCAGACGCAAAAGCCGTGAACGAAAAGACTGTTTATAACAACAACTTACGGTTGACGCCGACAGGCGGAAACGATTATTGGGAATCGGCAGTTGTCCGTCCCGATGTTGTGTTACGCGACTTGATTCATATTTTTCATCCGGAGCTTGTATCCGATTCACTTTATTATTACAGGCGTCTGGAATGAAACAACCCCGCAAACATACTGCACTTTTATTTATCGCGCTAGGCATAATCGCCCTGCTATTGCTAGTCATAGATATGGCAACCGGAGACACGTATATCCCTGTCTCCAAGGTATGGGCTGTGCTCACCGGAGGCGAATGTGATGAAATGACACGCAACATTCTTCTTTCTATCCGGTTCATACGGGTAATAGTGGCGGCACTGATAGGCGTGGCACTCTCCGTAAGCGGTTTGCAGATGCAGACAGTTTTCCAAAATCCATTGGCGGATCCCTATTTGCTGGGAGTAAGTTCCGGTGCAGGATTAGGGGTTGCCTTGTTTATATTGGGAGCTCCACTGCTCGGCTGGTCTGAATTTCCACTGCTCCAGTCATTGGGCATCGTCGGTTCCGGTTGGATAGGAACGGCTGTCATTTTACTGGGAGTAGCCGTTATCAGCCGGAAAGTAAAAAATATCCTCGGTGTATTGATTATGGGAGTCATGATAGGTTATGTGGCAGGCGCCATTATCCAGATACTGCAATATCTGAGTTCTGCCGAACAATTAAAAATGTTCACGCTCTGGTCAATGGGTTCTCTCGGGCACATCACCACCACCCAACTGGGAATCATGACACCGATGTTATGCCTGGGACTGCTCATTTCCATAGTCTGCATCAAACCTTTGAACCTGTTGCTTCTTGGAGAAAACTATGCACGGACAATGGGAATGAATATAAAGCGTTCACGTACACTCATCTTCATCTCCACCGCGCTGCTGACAGGAACGGTGACCGCATTCTGCGGTCCGGTAGGTTTTATCGGGCTGGCAGTGCCGCATGTCACACGGTTGCTGTTCAACAACGCCGACCACCGGATACTTGTCCCCGGCACTATGCTGACGGGACTTATCAGCATGCTTCTTTGCGACATCATCGCCAAGAAATTCCTGCTTCCGGTGAACTGTATCACCGCCTTGCTCGGTGTTCCGGTCATTTTATGGGTAATAGCTAAAAACTTGCATGGATTCAAATGATTGAACTTAAGGAACTGACATTAGGATACGGACAGCGCACGCTGTTGAAAACGGTAAACGCCCGAATCACAGGCGGACAACTCGTTGCACTGCTAGGACGCAACGGAACAGGAAAAAGTACTCTCCTGCGTGCCATAATGGGACTGGAAAGTCCTCAATCGGGAGAAATCAATCTGCAAGGAAAAGACATTGCTTCACTGAAACCGGAAAAATTAGCTCTAAGCATTAGTTTCGTAACCACCGACAAAGTGCGCATCGCCAATCTTCGCTGTAAGGATGTGGTAGCATTGGGGCGTGCTCCCTACACAAACTGGCTCGGTCAGCTTCAACCGGAAGACCGGAAAATTGTGGATAATGCCATTCAGTTGGTCGGTATGTCCGGTTATGCAGAAAAGACAATGGATAAGATGTCCGACGGCGAATGCCAGCGAATTATGATTGCCCGTGCACTTGCGCAGGACACCCCGGTAATCCTGCTCGACGAGCCGACTGCCTTTCTTGACTTGCCCAATCGTTATGAACTCTGCCTGCTACTGAAAAAGCTGGCACAAGAAGAAGGCAAATGTATCTTATTCTCCACACATGACCTTGACATCGCATTGTCGCTTTGTGACTCTATCATGCTGATAGATAACCCATATATGTACACTTTGCCCACTTCGGAAATGATAACCAGCGGACATATAGAAAGACTTTTCCGTAATGAATCAGTGACATTCGACGCTCAGGAGATGAGGGTGCGCATCAAATCAGTATAGTCTCAAACTTTTCTTTATATCAAAATAATTGCTACCTTTGTTCCTATAAACAGAACATAAATAGAAAATGGTTACAAGAGCCTAACTGTTTTACAATACAGGATATAAAATAGGCACTTTTGTTTTGTATACAAAACAAAATAACAGAAAGAAACAACAACTCATATACAAACGATTAAAGCCATGAATGAAAAAATCAATTACAAGGATGTGCCCAAAACTTTTCTATACTGCAACAACAAACAATGTCCGCGTCGTAACAAATGCCTCCGTTATCAAGCTACATTATCTATTCCGCAAGAAATCCCTTATTACACGGCAGTCAATCCACTTCACATAGCAGGAAACGAAAACAAATGTGATTATTTCAAGCCATTCTGCACTTCACACTTTGCTTCCGGTATAGATCATTTGCTAGACAATATATCATATTCTACTGCTGTTGCCATACGTAGAGAACTGTATACGTTAATGGGGCGTAGTATGTATTACCGTATCCGCAACAAAGAACGCTTGCTACATCCTTGCGAGCAAGAACAGATTGCGGCTATCTTTTTGAAACATGGTATTAAAACCAAACCCGAATTTGACCGGTATATTGATAAATACGACTGGTAAATCGCTGTTCCGGTATGTTCTGACAAAGGGTTATTCTCACCATAGTGAGAATAAATACTCATTACTATGAGAAAAAGTTCTCACCGTGATGAGAACTTTTTCTCATCACGGTGAGAATACTTTGAGAAAAACACTATCTTTTTTCGAAGGAAGCAATTAGTCGGTCGGATGCAGTTGCCCCGCCGCTTTCAGATAAGCAATATAATTCACATACAGTTGGAAATGAGCATCTACACGTGTCTGGTAAGCCTGTTGCCAGAGCATTTGCGCTTCCAAATAATCCGAGAGAGTTTCCAGTCCGACCTCATACTGTTTGCCGCTGACTTTCATATTTTCTTCCGCCTGTTCCAGTGAACGATCGGAAAGTTCCGTTTCAAGACGCGCCTCATCCAAGTTATTGGCTGCCTGTATTAATTCCAGCAACATCTTTTCACTGGCATTTTCTTGTTCAAGACGGGTTTGTTCGAGTTTCGCTTTGGCGGATTTTACCTTATTGGTACGTTCACCAAAATGAAACAGGGGGACGGAGACATTCAAAAAAACGGAGAAAGCTCCTTTTTTCATAAATGTTTCGTCGTTGATTTCCAGCCCGTGAAGATAGTCGTAGCTACCTCTGACGCCGATACGAGGGAGCAATTCACTACGGTTCAGCTTCACTTCCTGCTCAGCGATAGCAACTTGTTTGTTCAGTATTCCATATTCCGGACGGGCGGTAATATCGGAAACCTGGATTTTCCACTCCTGTTCCACTTCGGGGAAGTCATCGGAAATATCAATTTGCGTTGTCAAGGGACGTCCGATGTAATGGCAAAGATTCATGGAAGCAAGGCGAAGGGCATTGTCTGCCTTACGCAAAGAAAGTTCGCTGTCGTTGAGCTTCACTTGCACTTTCAATACGTCATTCTGAGGTTTCATGCCATGTTGGTGGGCACTTTTCACGTTCCGGGACAGTTCCGTCAATAAAGCGTGATATTTCTCGGCCACTTTCTTCATTTCTTTGGCTTTCACTAGTTGGACGTAAGCTTTGTCCGTATTCAGAAGAACTTCCGAGGTAGTCAGCGCTTCGTTCAGGTGAGCCATCTCTTTACCCAGCAAAGACATTTTATAGGCCGCACGAATTTTGCCGCCCATATAGAGAGGCTGCTCCATTTGTATGCCGCCGGAATAAACGGTTCCTACTTTATAATCCAGGTTCAACCCGGGGAAATAGGCGAAACCGCTGGATACCAGTTCTCCCGTAGTGGGGTTGGGCATGAAAACAGGGAGATTACCGCCCGGAATGCCGAGACTTCCATCGGCAGTGCTGTAAATCCCTGTTCCGTTGGCGGTAAAGTTCGGGAAAAAATTGGCTTTATAGCTGAGGGACATCAACCGCGCTGCTTCTGTCTGCCGGTCGGCAGCAGCCATTTCCTTATTGTATTTCAACGCCATTTCGCGGCATTGTTTCAGGCTTAGTTTCTCTTGTGCGGAAAGAGAAAGCGTTGTGCCGAACAATATGCCCGCTATTATTCCAATGGCTGAAAGAATCTCTTTTTTCATTTGTCTGTCTTTTTTATATGAAAGAATAGTGCATACAAAATAGGAATAAACAATAAAGTAATCAGCGTACCGAACAACAGTCCGCCCATAATGGAAGCCGCCAATGAGCCGAACATGGCATCCGGCAACAATGGAATCATTCCCAGAATGGTAGTGAGCGATGCCATCATCACAGGACGGAGACGGCTCTGCGAACTATCTATCAGTGCCGTTACCGGTTCCACTCCCTGACTGATTTGCAGGGTAATTTCATCCATCAGCACAATACCGTTTTTGATAATCATACCGATAAGTCCCAGTGTACCGACGATAGCAACAAAGTTGAACGTCTTTCCGGTCAGCAGCATTACAGCTACCACACCGACAAATACCAAAGGAATCGTGCAGAAGATGATAACCGGCTTCCGATAATCCTTGAACAGCATAATCAAGATAGAAATCATCAGGATGATAGCAAACGGGAAGTTCTTGAACAAATACTGCATGGATTTCGTGCTGGCATTTCTTTCGCCTTGCCATTGCAGCTTGTAGCCGTCGGGAAGCGGAATCCGTTCAATCTGCCCGGCAATAGACTGCCGGGCTTTCTCCGTTTCCACGCCCGGAACAGGGGAACATTGCACGCGCTGGCTACGTTGCCCGTTATAGCGGGGGACAACCGGGTCTTCCCATTTCACGTCTATCCGCTTGCTGATTTGTTTCAGCGGAGTAGTTCCCATTAAAGTTTCCACAAGTTCCTCTTTAGAGAGTGTTCCCGTTTTCAGCTTCATCATCATCTCCTGTGTCAACAAGCCGTTGAGGGAAGGAAGGGAAGAAAATATCTGCGTGTTATCCAGATTCTCAATAGGTTTTCCATGTTCGTCAAGACAGCGCAAGTAGATGTTATCCTTATGAATTCCTTCGTAGAAAGAACCAATCGGGATACCACTCGTAGCCGTGAGCAGGGAAAGACTCACGTCATTTCGGCTCAGTCCGATAGCACGTGCCGTAGGCTGATCGTATTCAATCGTCAGGACGGGAACCTGCGGTTCCCAGTCGGTGGTAATCAGACAGACGTCCGGGCAATTTTCCATGATTTTCCGGGCACTGTCTGCCAGTTGATGTAGCACGGCAGGGTCGGGACCGGTAAATTGCGCTTCGATAGGATATTTCTTGAACATCAGGTTATAGCGGTTCAGCTTCACATAGGCATCCGGATAATGGGAAGAAAGATACTGTTGAATCTCTGCCATGTTGTCGACCAGTGCATCGGGCGAAGTAAAGTCGATTATCAGTTCACCGTAAGATAAAGAAGGGTTGGCTATATTACGTACCAAGTTGTAACGGGCAGGCGTCCCGCCGATAGAAGTGGTGACGTGCGTGATTTCAGGACGTTTCTTCAAGTAAGCCTCTATCTCTTCCAAGTCGCGTGCCACCCGTGTGGAATTAATGCCTTCGGGAAGTTTATATTCCATGTATAGCTGGTCGTAGACCATATCCGGGAAGAAACCCTGCTTCATAAACCGGTAACTAAACCCCGAAAGTACCACCAAGGCAATCATGGCAAAGACAAAGCTCCAGCGATGTGCCAGGCTGAATCTCAATAATGAACGCAGCACTGCATATATTTTTCCTTCGTACACCCGCTTTCCGGTAGTGGCAGTAGCTGCGGATACGTCCGGATGCAGAATCCGGTTCGCCATTAACGGGACGTGCACCAAGGCGAGTACCCAACTAAGCAGCAGGGAGACCGCCAACACAATAAACAAGTCGCGCGTGTAGACTCCTGCCGTATCGGGAGACATGAATATAGGAAGGAAAGCGATAATAGCAATCAGGGTAGCGCCGAGCAGAGGCATTGCCGTCTGCCGCCCGATAGCGGTCATGGCTTCCATGCGGCTCTTTCCGGCTTTCAAATCGACCAGAATACCGTCTATAATGACAATCGCATTATCCACCAACATTCCCATGGCAAGTACAAAGGATGCCAAAGATACACGCTGCATCGTGCCGTCCATAAAATACAAAAACAGGAAAGTGCCGAACACTGTCACTACCAGACTGATACCGATAATCACCCCGCTCTTGAATCCCATTGCAATCATCAGGATGACAACTACAATAATCACGGATTCTATCAGATTCAGGATAAATGTCCCCAAAGAACTTCCGACACGTTCGGGCTGATAGAACACCTTGTGGCACTCCATTCCTGCCGGCAGGCGTTCGGCTTTCAGTTGTTCAAGTTTCTGCTCCACCCGTTTGCCGACTTTGATAATATCGGCATCGGGAGAGGCGGCAACCATGATTCCCATGGCACGCTGACGGTCATAGAACAATTCGTTACGGGTGGGGTCTTCGTAGTCTTTTTCAATGCGGGCGATGTCGCTCAGACGCAGCTGGTCGGCATCGTGTCCCTGAATCAGCATATGTCCGATGTCTTCCACCGTCTTGAATTTATCGCTGACCGTGACCCGGATACGGCTGTCACCGTTGTCGTAATAGCCGGTATAGGTTGTTTTATTCTGTCCGTTCAGGGTGGCAAGCACTTCGGCAGGTTTCACACCCAAGTTGGCCATTCGGTCTTGCAATAGGGAGATGTTGATACATTCCGGACGGTTGCCGTATAAATCGACGCGTTCCACACCGTCCAATTCGCTGACTTCACGTTTGATTAATTCGGAATAGTCGGAGAGTTCCCTGTCAGAAAGTCCGTCGCCCGTCAAGGCAAAAAACATTCCGTAGACATTACCGAAATCATCTTTCACGATAGAAGGGCTGGCACCTTCAGGAAGTTCCGCCTGTGCGTTCGCCACTTTACGGCGCAGCAAGTCCCAGCACTGTTCCACGTCGGTTTCCTTGACAGTCGTTTTCAGTTCTACCTGAATCAGGGAGAGGTCGTTGTAGGAATAGCTTTCCACATTATCTATATTCCCCATAGAACGGATATTCTTTTCGAGTACATCCGTCACTTCCAGTTCCACCTGATGCGCGGATGCACCGGGATAGGTAGTAACCACCATGGCGAGCTTTACCGTTATTTCAGGGTCTTCCAGTTTACTCATCTCGTAGCTGGAATAAGCTCCGCCCACAATCAGTACAGCAATCAGGAAGTAGATTAACTTCTTGTTTTCAAATGCCCATTTACTAATATCTATCATAGCAGTCCTCCCACATTCGTTTCGGCAGCCGGAAGAAGAGGTTCCACCTGTTGCCCATCTTTCACATGATGCACTCCCGAGACAACAATCAAGTCACCCGGTTTCACTTCGTCCGAAGTTATAAGGCATCTGCCGTCACTAAGCAAGCGAGTAACAGTCACATCGCAACGACGAATCGTTTTATCGGACGGATTATAAAGAAAGACACCCGTATTCCCGTTCTGACGGAGAATCGCTCCGCCGGGAACGGACAGGTTACGCATTTCCCCTTCGGCATATTCGATAGTGACCATTGTATTCATCCCCGGAGAAGGAACCGCCTGCTTGTCTCCGCTTTTCAATTGAAGGCGCATGGTATAGAGCTGGTTGGCATTCGCTTTGGGAGTGACGCTAATCAAATCCAGCACATATCTCTGCTGCGGATATACATCGAATGTGCAATAATAGCGGGTAAACTGCCGGCGACGGATATATTCCACTGCCGGAAGATTAATCTCCACTTCCGGCGTTCCCTCGCTGATTACGGAAACGACAGGCATTCCGGCAGCCACCGTCTCATGGGAGTCGAAAAGGCGTTTCTGTACATATCCGCTGAAAGGGGCATACAGGCGGGTATATTCCAACTGGTCCTTAGCATGGTTGTATTTGGCGGTAATCTGCCTCAGTCCGTACACGGCTTTGTCGTTTGCGTCGGGAGTGGTTACATTTTCCTTATAAAGAGCCATTACGCGCTCCGCTTCCGCCTTGACACGCTGGTATTCGGCTTCCGCCGCATCCAGTTGAATCTGATAATCTGTAGGATCAAGTTCGGCAAGCAGTTGTCCTTTGCGCACATAAGCACCGTCATTCACATACATACGCTGGATAGTTCCGCTCACCCGGAATGCCAGGCTTATGTCCTGAGCCGCTTTCACCCGTCCGGGAAACTGCAAGGCAGTCTGTTTGTCAGCAGAAAGTACGGTATCAATCTTCACTGCCGGCTTATTTTCTATATTCTGCACACGCTGATTGCATGACGCCAGCAAAACTGCAAGAAGTCCTGTCAATAAGAAGTTTAATCGTCTCATATTTTCATTTGTTATTTAGTTATTACAAAAGTATCCCAAGCAAACAAGTGGGGAAAGGTTGATATAGACGAAATATTGTTCTATTTGTAGGTTATCAGAGATAAAAAGCCGGAATAGTTTGTTATTTGTAGCTATTTGTTTGTTAATTTGCAGTGAAACCCATTTGAAACGAAAAGATACATGGAGCCACTGATGCCATTCAATTATGTTATAATAACTCCGGAAGATACATCTATGAGTGAAGGGTGTATGTCGGCATCTCTCCCAAGGAGTATCGCAACAAGCCCGTCAGACAGACACTTTCCTGAATTGCTTGAACTGCCACCAAAGCATTGTTCCGGCAATCAAGCTTGCTATAAGATCGGAAATCGGCATACTTATCCAGACTCCCAGTTGTCCGTAGAACTGTGGAAGAATCAGCAGACAAGGTATCAGGATAAGAACCTGGCGGGAGACAGACAAAAATATCGCCTTGCTCGCCATGCCGATACTCTGGAAGAAGTTGGAAGTCACCATTTGGAAACCCACAATAGGAAAGAACATCACAACAATACGCAGCCCTTTGGCAGAAATGCGTACCAGTTCTTCGTGTGTCGTAAAAATCGAGACTGCTAGCCGGGGAATAAACATTCCCATCAGGAAGCCTGTAGTGGTAACAATGGTTGCTGCATAAATAGTTATTTTCAAGACTTTTGTCACACGCGGATATTGCTTGGCTCCATAGTTGTAACCGGCGATCGGCTGCATACCCTGGTTCAGTCCCATTACAATCATGACAAAGAGGAATACCAATCGGTTGACAATACCGAACGCTCCGATAGCCAAGTCACCACCGTGATGCTGCAAACCTTGATTGATAAGAATAACGATGAAACAGGCTGCCAGATTCATAAGGAAAGGCGCCATACCGATTGCTAAAGAATCGACTACGATTTTCTTCTTCAACCGGAAAATTCCTTTATGGAAGTGCAGCAGTTCTTCTTTGTTAGAGAATAGCTTGAACTGCCATGCCAATGCGATGACCTGTGCGGTAATGGTAGCGATTGCCGCCCCTTGTATTCCCCAGCCGAAGCCATAAATAAAAACAGGGTCGAGTATCGTATTAATCACCACCGTAGCAATCGTGGCAACCATCGCTTTCTGCGGATGCCCCGCCGAACGGAGTACGGCATTCAGACCTAAATAAAGGTGGGTGACGACGTTACCCAATAAGATAACAACCATATAATCACGGGCATAGCCTACCGTGGCGTCACTACCACCGAAGAAATAAAGAATAGGGTCGAGAAATATCAGTGTGACAACCGTAAAGGCAAGTCCGATGATAATATTCAGTACCAGCACATTGCCGAGTACCCGTTGTGCGGTGTCGTAATCTTTTTGTCCCAGTTTCACCGAAACCAATGTAGCCGCTCCCACACCGACCAGCGAGCCGAAAGCGGCAGCGAGATTCATCAGCGGAAAGGTCAGCGCCAATCCGGAGATAGCCATTGCCCCTACCCCGTGACCGATGAAAATACTGTCCACCATATTATATAGAGAAGATGCCGTCATGGCGATAATTGCCGGAATGGCATACTGCATTAAAAGCTTCCCGATCTTTTCCGTTCCCAACGCAGTGGGTGTCTTTTGTCCTGTCATACCTATTAGTTTGAGGGTGCAAA